>Ga0265797_10001646_pt1 | contig 39129 bp, 24 predicted proteins | sample P2T30metagenome_FD_192433 | JGI IMG/M metagenome (GOLD analysis project Ga0265797, IMG submission 192433) | Plant litter microbial communities from East Loma Ridge, Irvine, California - P2 T30 | ecosystem: Environmental > Terrestrial > Plant litter > Unclassified | place: USA: California...
CAACAACAGTTCCTTGTCTTTCTTACTGATATCTTGTACTTCTACCCAGGCCAGAGTACTCAAGTCTGTCCACGCGTCACAATGGATGGTAACTTTGCAATCAAGGAAGCAGAGTGTGAGCGAGAGGACGGAAGCGATTTTCTTGTCAAGAATAAGAGTACCGCTCTTGACTCTGACGAGATGGAAGAGGAAATTGATTTGTGCATGAACAAACTGCTGGAAAGAGATGATCCCGTTACGGCCGCATACCTCCCCCATCGCGAAGTCAACGATGATGGAAATCATACTACGTACATCTTGGACTCGCCGCATGATCACTCGTTGCTAGGGGTGGCTGTGTGGCTGGCTTGCTGCTTGTAGGAAGCTGGTACAGTTGGCCACTGGTAAAAGAGATGAGGATGTTAGTTCATGATGGGTATCTCTTGAGATTAACGTGAGGTTTGAGCAAACGTTGGCCCATTGTTTGAACGTTTCACACCATGTGGAAAGTAACAAACTCTGCTTCATATTGTTACCAAAGAACAAAGCGGTTGCGTTCAATTCCACCAATCTGAATCCAAAGCTTACCTTCTGAACGAGACTCCATGCATGACTTTGAATGCCATGAAAGATGTTACACCGCCCCTTTACACGACTCGCCAGCTAAGTCGTTACCGCTACTATGCCACCCTTTACGCCGAGCGCGAATACCCAGATGCTCCACATTATAATTACGTTTCTCGGCCGTCCCATATTCTCGGTCTAGCACAGGAATTGCGTGTTCTAATATACACCGCTGCATTGACACTCCCCTTCTCCATCGGGATCTGGCCGGAAACCGACAACAGAATCGCCCCACACCAGTTCACAACCATGAAGCGTAATATGCGGTATCCGAAAATGAGAATCCAGCGACGGGGCGTAAGTCTGAGCCTGCTGGGGTTTGTAAACAGATCAGACACGAAGCAACAAGATGATTCGATCAGAGAAAGGAGTCGCGGTTCAGTGGTGTGGATGGGTGGAAGGCCGCTCACGCTTTCTTGTCCACCACCGGGGTGTTTGGTTGCAACACATCCGCTCTATCACACTACAACTGCCTTTCCAGTTTACGCCTCATAGTCATCTAAACCATGGTAGGGGCAAAGTTAACCCAGCGACGAGTGGCCACGCCGCCGTCAGACTTGCTAATTGTATCCCTTTCGCCGTGCCTAAAGATTGGACATACACAGGTAGTGTGGTAGACGTCTGTAGAGCGCTTGGCAGATGCGTGAATGTTAGTATAGTCAAGCTCGTATTTCCAGGTCGGTATGAGCCAGACTCTGTTGGAGAGAAAGTGACACACAAAGCGGATCGAGAAGCTGAGGGATGCAAATAGTCAAGGCATGAAGATCCAGCTAGTGAAGGTGAGTAGAACGCAGCTTTCGCGAGATAATTTGTCGGTATTAGAGGCAAGGCAGTGGTCATTTATGCACGGATGCAATGGGACAGGATGGAAGATAAAGCAGACCAGGTGCATTGGGTTTGGAAGATTTCATATAAAAGCTGACTGATGATTCGGCCATGAGCATGGTACACTGCTCTAATGAGTTCTTGATCACCACTCTTTTATGATGTTCTACTTTCCAATGCGCACGACTTCACATAACGGCATTCCTGGAGCATATCATGCTTCTATATAGATTGACGTCAGATTAGTTGCTATGAGAATAGACAGTCCAGCTCGCAAAGACCGCGCATAGCGGTGAGATGAAGTTCTCGTTTGTTGTGCACCTCGACCCTTCATTCCGGTCATGCACCTGAGCCCTAGACTCGTCGATGGGATCGAAGGAGGGGACATGGGCTAAGGTTGGTGGGTTCAACGCTGTTCCCGCACTAATTCAGGAGAGCATGCACATGTCTCCTGATCAGCCAACTGTGCCGCTGTGTGGCTTAATGTCAATAACACGACATACATGATTCGTTCAAAAGTGAATCCCAGGTTGTTATTGGCCTATTTTAGCTTGTGGTATCCATGTGCGAGTAGTGCAGATTGACGCTGGCTTCTTTTCGGATCGCAGCGTTTCATTTTTGTAAAATTTTCTGGTCGATAAGGCGCTTAGGCAATAAGGCAGCGATTCGTGTTTGTAATTTTTCTTCACTGACAAGTGACGTGGACAACCTCAGCAACATATCCATGTGTCTATTCACCTCATTCGCGATGCGGTGAAGAGTCTGAAATTGGTGCCTATTCTAGGCCATCGTTGTTGCACGCAGTAGTCTGTGCAGTGTCGGAGACTTTCGGCATCGGAAGCAGGAACGAAGTGGAGTGCACAAGCGCCACCTCCTGCCACATCCCCGCGCCACATCCCCGCGCCACACTATCGCCTGCGGTCCGCCAATGCGGTCCTTCTCCAATGAGTGCATTGACCAAGCGCCACAAGCTATCTTCATCTGACTGATTCTCGGTCTTATACAACACAAACTCATCTATTGAAATGTTCCAAACATGATTGTGGCTGCTGCACACATCCCGCAGGATTCAACAAGGATCGAATTCACGTAAAATGAGAGTCATGCCATCGGAAGACAACAACCCGGCCAGCGAAACACGGCACGACACGCCGCGGAATCGCGCTGTACCCATGATTCGCGACGTCGATCAGTAATACATTCCACCACGGATTGCTACCAGACCACAACATACACGATGAATGCATTTTGCATCTGTTCGGATGCCAGACAACCAGATTCTCTGAGATTTGAACAATGCCGTATTGTTAGAGTCGGTCGGATCTATCAGCCCGATGAGCGAGTCTTGTTAGCGGGCTTCGTTGACATGCGCCATCCGTTCCATCGCGGTCGGTGTGCAAGAGCTAGAAACGACAGCTGGGCGTCATGCGCGACACGCCTGTTTGGCGCAACATGACATGCCAAGACACGACGAGCTTGTTTTAAGCTTATCTGAGTAGAGCTGCCATTGGCTGCTACGCGCGAAAGGGCAACATTGAAACAACCTGACAATCTAGCAAGATTCTAGCGCAAGGCTCGCCCCGGAGAATGAGTCGCAAACATCTCTTGGCGTGACACCAACACTGTTCCCGGAGAATTGCTTGACTGGCCAGACGTTCCATACGACCAGCGGAAATTTCAGTTCTCCTTGGCGTTCCAGATATGTGGTATCGATGTGGATATTTGTGCGGTTTCAGCTCAAAGCTTGGCATCTTTCCGAGCATTGGCGCCGGCATGACAGCCTGTATCTAGCCCTAGTCGATCGGACATGGAACGTGTTACTGGCATATTCGCGAGATACCCATGATAACGGGCTTTCGCGTGGATTTCGGAAGCAAGGAGTCTATCGCATCACTCAATTTGCCTCCCTGGGTTGCAGAGCAAGTTTTTGCTCACCCTAACACTATGGACAGTGATTCCAATATGCTGGATGGTGTTCACTTCACCACGATTACTTGGAAGAATACACAGTACGAGAGAACCTTGACATGGGCAATGTCGAAACATTCCATCATGAGTCTGTTTACGACTTCCATGCCCCACCAAAGCACGGGCTCTAGCGCCCATGAAACCCTGCGAGCGTATCCTTCTGGACCTGAATCCCACTTACAAACGCATGGTGCGCTGGGCCTAGCCTCCTGAGTACCACCGGGGAGGAAGACTACCCTGTCTTCCACATGGCACATCTTCGGAGTAATGTGTGAAGTCACCAGTGTGGCGCGCAGAAGCTGAGTTGAGAAGAGTATAAGTATCACATAGGCCACCGGCAAAAAGGAATCATCCACCATCACATTCATTCAGTCTTTCGTTTGCTTGAAGCATCCCACTTTCGCTACCTCTTTTAGAGACTTACATTCTTTATACATACTTTGCCAAGTATCCTCTTTCGACTTTCTACAGTTTCGATCAACCAACTCAACCATCAAAATGAAGTTCTCCATTGCCATCATTGCTGCCATCACTGGCTTCGCCGCTGCCGGCCCTGCTGCCTCCGCCCCTAGCGAGTTCTTCTCTCTCGCCAAGCGTGCCTCCCTCCCGATCCCCGCCTCCAAGGGCTCTGTTACCTACAAGAAGCCCCAGGAGATTTCCGGAACTTTCGATGGTGGCATGAAGACCTACGGCCGTGGTGCTTCTTGCACAGGTCAGGTTGAGGGTGGTGACAAGGACGCTGTCTTCCTCATCAAGAACGGAGGTACCCTCAAGAACGCCATCATCGGCAAGGACCAGATCGAGGGTGTCCACTGCGAGGGTAAGCATTACTCCTGTATGCACTACATATAGCAAACGTACTAACCATACACAGGATCCTGCACCATCGAGAACGTCTGGTGGGTCGACGTTTGTGAGGATGCTCTTTCCCTCAAGGGTGACGGTAACGCCATGATCAAGGGCGGAGGTGCCCAGTCTGCTGATGACAAGGTCATCCAGCACAACGGAAAGGGAACGGTCACCATTGACGGCTTCAGTAAGCAGCTCTTTCGACACTACACTCTGACAACCGCTAACAACTCTATAGCCGTCATGAACTTCGGAAAGCTTTACCGTGCCTGCGGTAACTGCAAGAACTCTGTCTCCCGCTCCGTTGTCATCAAGAACGTCAAGGCCTACAACGGTAAGGTCCTTGCCGGTATCAACCCCAACTTCGGTGGTACCGCTACCATCTCCGGCACCTGCGCTTCTTCCGTCAAGACCATCTGCGAGGAGTTCAAGGGCACCAAGCCCGGCTCTGAGCCCAAGTCCGTCTCCAAGGGCCCCTCCAGCTACTGCAAGTACACTGCTTCCGCTATCAAGTCTTGCTAGACGCATACTTTTGACTCGCTCGATATCTTCTTAGACGAACGAGAAAATGGCGGTTGCGGGTGGAGATGAATGAGTGGGTCGTTGAACACTTTGGAATTTTAGAGGTGGATTCTTTGTACATATAACTTTGCGCACATGCGGTGCATGTAATACACTTGATCTTCAAGCACAAGTTTGTTTTCTCTGTTTCCATCGTGATCTACACTACGTTCGGTCTCGTATATCTGATCATAAAAACTGACCGGATGAGCTATTGAACTCGAAGCGAGAAGGGGATAATGCGTTCAAGTCTTGTCACTGCTGGACATCCTCACAGTGTGAAGAATACGAAGACATCACCTCTGGAGGACTGTGTGTTATTGTCAAGATCTACGAGACAGCTGAAGCAAAATTTGGTGAACATCTGTAACATTATACAAGGTATCATGGACTACGTAAGACTCTTGAACTTCGCGCAGTAAAGAACAGAACGCAGGTATCATGAAAAGATTACAAAGATCGGAGCTGATATCTACAACATTGTATGATAGCAGCGAGGTGAAGGGCGTTCTAGAGTTGAGTAGCGATATCGGCAATACAAGCAAACAGAGCTAAAATGTCGTTCTGAATATCTTGCTGAGTGAGAGGAGAAAGACGATCGAAGAAAATGGGTATAGCGCGAGAGATTTACATGACAAAACAGCAAATGATGATGTCACGCCTTGCGCCGCTTCTTGGCAGCCACCTTTGGGCGGGAAACATCAACACTCGCTTCACCCTCTGGCTGGAGGATATCTTCATGAGTCCGTTTCTTGCCGTTGGAGGGTTTTCGCGGTTGAAGAGACTTCGTGGGCTCTGGAAGATGTTCCTTGTCAGAACGTTCTTCAAGGCTGGAGTACGACGATTTGGCCTGGTGCTCCTCGCTATCGGTAGTCACTTTGCCTTTTGCGATCAGGCCGGCCTTGTGCGCGTTGGCAGTTTTGTTGGTCGCCGTGCGGGAGGTAAGGGTACGGGGGTTTCCGATGATAGTATAAAATCGGGTACCCTTCAGAATGTCCTGACACGTCGTCTTTGAGCACTGTAGGCAGTTAGCAACAGCCAGCGTAGTCAACAGGAAAGGGGAAATGGGTAATACGCACGTGAAGAAGCTCCCGAAGAGCTTCGAAACGATCTTCGAAAGTGTAAAACATCGTTACTTGACAGTTCTCACGCTCACCCTTGTCGTAAATGGTCTTGGTCCACCCGTTCGTGTGGATTTCGACCATGGCAAGCTACACTATGTTAGCGAAACAATGACCATAATAGAAAGATGACTTACTACGAGATCGCGAGCCGCTGCCTTGAACTGGTCCTCAGTGTAATAGGTGGATCCCGCTAGCCAACGGTTCCGATGCTGGCCTGTTGTAGTCTTTTCTCTACAATTTTCCCTATTTTGTATCGCCTTTGTGAGTGTATCGATACACGTATTAATCTCGGCTGGAGATGAAGGGATAGTGTTGTCATCAGCGGGCGCAGTCCAGTACACGCCGCCAATATGGAGTCCGGTATCCGTCTGCGAAATGGTGACCGATTTGCCCATCTGCTTGGCCGCGCTGGTTTGGTTTCGCTGCTCTTTTAGCGCAGCCTTGGCTTGCTTTTCTTTGTTAAAGAGCGAATCGCTGGCAGCGTCCACAACTCTTGATGCTTCCGCGTCTTCTCTGCCGTCGAAAACTTGACCGTTTTCTGACTGGTTTGGCGGCGGTATAAGATACCCATTGTCATAAGGCAGATCGGGCTCGACCGAAGAGTACATATAGTCGTCCTCAAAGCTGTTTGGAGTTTCTGGGAGAGGTCAGTATGTGCGCCATACGTAAGACAGATACTACCATAACTTACCGGGGGCGACATTAGTGTCAAAACGTGGTGGAAGAAGATCCCCGAAGTGCTGGGGCTCTCCAGACAATGGCCATCTGGGTGCCAGTTCCTGGGGATAAGAACTGTTACGAGACTGATGAGAATCTGGTAGGTCATAGCGCCATTTTCTGTTTTCGTCCTCGTACATGTAAGGCTCTTGGTTCGGGAAGAATTCGCCATTCTGATCCAGATCGAAGGGATCGAAGCCAGCAGACTCAGTGAACACCTGAGCATTTGGCGCGATAGAAGAAGCCGAAGGGAGATAGGGCGCTGCGCGCTGGCGATCAGGGAAAGAACTGTTGTTGCTCATCATGTGCGAAGGCGGTTGCTGTACACAGAATGAAAGTCAAAGTTGCGTGAAGAAGTGATGTGGAGAAGAATTTTTTCTTGCGGTGGTGGAATGAAATACAGTTGTGCGGTCATGGGGAAAGGAAAGCGTTCTGGAGTTGCCTATTTCGCATGAAATACTGCAATGAAAGGTTCTTGACCAGAACAAGGTAGGGCGCAAAGTGAATCGTGTGTTTACAGAGAGCGTTTCCTAGGCGGCAGAAGCAGAATGTCGAGGAGGAATCGACATAGAAGAGCCCCCGGCACTGGATTTCCGATAATTGACCAGTGAATTGGCCTACCTTAGCTAACGATAAAGTGCTTTGTTGATGGAGTTGTTGTCATTATATATGACCGTTCAAGAGTAACTGAGTGAAGATCAATCGACACGGACGGACGCTGTGGGTGACGCGTGCGGAGGATACTGTTGACCAGACTGTAGATTTCGAAACTCGGCTCGCGCCATTGTATGGTCAGCCGTGCAATTCGAAAATCGCGTCGGTCCGGTCCAGTGGACGAGAAGTGAGGGCAGAAGGGCAAATCAAGGGAAAAGGCAAATCATCGAAGGGGAGGACAAGCCGACCCGCGATTGGGCTCAAAACATGACTGTCTTTCTGTAATTTCTGTGTGTCCGGGAGTGTTGCTCGACTCTTATGCTGAAGTGCTTGATGAGAATGACAAAGACTTCCAATGTTGCCGCGGACAAACTGGTCGGGCAATCACGTAGACTCTCTAAAACGGTTGCCATGACAGACACGTGGCTCTGGAATTTGGATCAACTGATTCTCGCCTAGTAAGCGGGTGACGGTAACGATGGCTATTTGGAGTACTGGGAGAGGTTCTTACTGCTTGTTGCTTCTTTCGTCGGGATAGCTCAAAGCAAAGAGTTAAATCAGAACGCATCTGAAAGATGTCACTAAGGTTATGAGAAAAGAGAGGCAGAAAACACTCTAGATCGGTCATATTTTTGATCCATTGCGCGATTTAGACAGACTTTGCGCCTTCGGCAGCCTCATTGAGAAAGACTGGGAGCGGAGCCTCTGGGCAGTGCAGCGAACATCATCCTACGTATTCTCATGCTCAGAAGACCTGATTGGAACGTGAAGTGGCAGTGACCGAAGAAAGAAGGAGACGTTCAGGGATGTAGATAAGTCCATGTAGGTTTGTCGTTGGATTTGAGGTACATCAATGCACGCTAGCGACAACGATTCTGCCCCTCAGCACCGGCTGTCCTTTCCCGCTACAAGCATGACGGCATCCGTCCCTATACCAACCCACCACTGGCCGGCTTCATATGTCGTGCTGGTCATCGTTCTAGATCGAGTCGCAAATGGCCTCCGGATGTAACCAACAGTCATACCAGCGCCGAACGCTGGGTGCTTTGGGCGTACGAAGACCCAATAGCTAGCAAGCCATATCATCCACAGTTATCGCGATCCACAGAAAACTTACCCCAACGACTGTGCTTCAGACGCGTTAGAGATGATGTCGCTATCTCCAACCTAAAGACACCCAGGAAACATCCTCTTTATGCTGCGCCTCCCAAGAACAACAGCGAAAGAAAACACTTTGTGACCTACCGCGATCACGTTGATAGCGATGCGAACCGAAACTTCCTAGTTACGCGCGATGCCATAGCATGGTTCTGCGACGACGCATAATCAACAAGCCACTCACGACACGCGCAACCTATCCAATACCCCGTCGATACGAGACCCCTCAAGTGAGACAGGTCATGAAGGCAGGGATGGCTGCATAGTATGTGCGCCACGGGCTCATTCTGCCAGAATCATTCTCTTCTCCCTGCCCTCTATCAGATGCGTATTCCCTCGGCAACGTGAAGAGGCCATATGCTCTAAACTCCCTACTAGAAGAGTGGTATCTGATAGAGAAGAACAGGCAACGTCTCCGAGTTGTTGCATAGCACAAGGCGCACCTATCGCTTTGCCATTCCTGTCGACGAAGGATTCGTTCATATCTTTCGCAACATGCACCTGCAGCACGACACCACGAGCCCTGGAAAAACCCAGAAAAACTTATTCTGGTAAGATGTGACTCGATGGGAAGCCGAACACTGTCCTGTTAGGTGCGCACGTTGCCACTGTCAACAGCAATCGACTACACCAACGAGGAAACGACAGGCGCTTGCGGATAGTGTGAGCCGACTCAGCAAGATGTCTGTAGTGATCGTGTCAGTTTGTGTCACTCTCTACGATAGGATTAGCCAGTCAATATGAGGTTCAGAGTGTGTTATTTTGAGCTACGGACAACATCTAGAGCATTTGGTATCATGTCTTCCGAAGCCTACATTGCTTTGCTTTACAACAAAGCACAGTTTCGGCATGCCGCAAGTGCTGCAAGAGTTTAAGGAACAGGACTGATGTTGGCTGAAGCAAACGCTTCTCAAATCCAAGGTGAATGCGAGATGATCAGACGACGCTTGGACGGTTCTTTAGCCATCCACCTGCGGTGGTCAATACACGCAGCGCGACATACATTGCTTACCCAAGCAACGGGCCACAACAGTAAGCTTTGCGATTTCACTGAGCAAGAATTCGATTTTGCGACATTTGACAGGCTTGGCATCATCCAGTGATCACTTATCGACCCCAGTTTTGTGACAGCACGACTTCACTTCACTTTACAGGCTGCCTGGAATAGCGCCTTAGGTCGTGCGCCGCTTCACTCAAACTTTTCCTGATCGCCTTTCGACTGCTGCCCTTGTGGTACATAAATACGTGTCCTACGGCGTTTCACTTTTCACACCGTACATATCAATGCATCAACACATCTTCGAGAGTAAGTCTACCGAACTTGGAATTTGAGCACCAAAACGAAACTAACCTCTACGTTACTTGCAGGCAGCTATATTCCCAAGTCAATCCACTCCCTGCCTACGCCCAAGTCCAACAACATGACAGATCGCGATCTCGACATGGGTACCACTCAGGGTGCACCTGACAAAGCCACCACGATGACTTCTATCATAGCCCTGCCTTCCCCCGCACCTAATCTCCCTCGACTATCTGACCAGAAGCTGGAAAAGGTACCCAAATTTTTGAAGGCTGCGTATCGCCCCAAGCCTAATACTTCGATATGCCTGAACAAGGAGTTTCCAGTGATCGAAGGCCTGTGCTTCAACAACATGAGTGAGGCTCAGAAATCGATGGCTGTTGCTCAGTGGTACGCACCTCAGGAGGATGAAACCATCCCAAAGACCGAAGAAGAACACCGCAGGATTGTTGTGATGTTGGTGGACGCTTTCAAGGACATGAGCATCGCCAAGGATACCGCAACCAACGCCTACCGCAAGCGCTTCACTCCGGGTGATACTTCCTACTACCAGGACTGGGCTATCGAAGCCTGTGCCTGGGATATAATTGTGAGTAAGAAGCGTATGCCAGAATGACGACGATTAAATTGCTGACAAGTGATTTAGGACAAGGCCAAGTATATTCACACGGAAGGCTTCAAAGTTCCGATCTACGACAAGTCCATCGTTGACTATATCGGCCAGACCCAGAAGTGGCTATTCGGAGAGCGTATTGACTGGATATGCCAGGTGCTGAAGGTATGTTTGTCCCTTCTGGCGATGACTGAACTCATACTGACTTGGTGCTCAGAGTTCGAAGCACGTCGCTGTTACTCTGATGGTGATTATTCAAGACTAACACGATTGTTGATACTTGTAGCTGACTCAACGACAGAAGCATGAGAAGAACTGGATTACGATTGGCGCACCTCACAAGCTCTATAGTAGCACCCTTGTCAACACTATCTCGAACGCTCACCGTGGCAAGTGGATCAAGGATGGTCGTGGAGCAGACAGAAATCATCAAGATCGTCCATTCAAGGGCAAGCGCACTAAAGACCAAGTGACCTTTTCCGAAGGTGAAGTTGTTGGCATGGACTTGCCCAACAATGTGGACTCTGGCACTGTTGCTGGAAGTGAAGAGACAGGAGCACAGAACCAAGAGCTTATCCGCAAGCGTCAAAAGATTGAGCATATTGCATTCGAAAGCAAGGATTTCGACACAGATGATGCAATGACTGCGGAATCTGACGCTGGTGTTCAATCTGTTGAGAAACCTGAAAAGAGTCACATGTCAAATGAGTCCATCATCAACTCCATGGTTGACTCCTCGGATGGAGATTCGCCCACGAAGTCTTTTGCTGTTGACCCCAGACAAGACGCTTGCGTCAACTATTATCCTGACACGAACATCAAAGGCAGGTCTGAGTCGGACAACGAGTCGGAGCTCTCTGAGCCCCCCGATGGTCTGCTCCCTGACGCCCTGTACGCTTCTCCTATCAACAAGAAGACGGATGACCCCAGAGTAGATTCTTCGACTCTAGAGCCTCGGATGGACGACGCTGCTCATTTAGACGGCGCGCATATGTTAGTCTCTCTGAGCGCCAGCCGTTGAGCATCGTGCTAGGTTGTCAGCCTTAACGACTGATAGCTCCACACCTACCCCGCACTGTGTAGAGTAATCTTGCTCTACCCTCCTGCGGTATAAGAGTCGGTATTGGATATAACAGGCTACATTTCATGGGTTGAGATACCATAGGAACTCACGACGTAATGACTGTAATATTTGATTAGTTTACGAAACCGCGACTGAACAGGAAGATGACTGAACACTGCCTTGACATGCGACATTGCGTGAGCTGATTAGTGTCTACGGGCAGATGATGGCCGGTGTAGGAGCCTATGCAAGAAAGTGCGTCTATGCCGCTGAGATGGCGCAATGCTTGGTGACCTTATCGTGTCTCTACGTTAGTTCGGTTGTGGGTAAGTGCCGCACTAAGCTTGATCGATCCGCCAGCTTGTAACCTCGGAACTTGCGCATCTCCGTTTCGCAACTGAGGAGTTGAGCCAGTGAATATCAGCACTAACACGGCTTCCAACATGGCCTCTAACATGTCAGTAATCATGTCGCATCGTCCTCTGCCGTCTTCTAGATCGGACTTGAGTTATTATCGCACGTCGTCCGTCGCATGACAGTCGTCTGTCCACACCCTCTACTGCCTACGATGCCCGACCCAAGAATTGAGCACCTAGAAGACTTTACCGCACACGAATGGTGCAATGCTCTGATCTTCGATCCCTCGATAACGCGCGTCCACAAACGTCACGTCTTCGGCAAGGGAGACGAATGGAACTCTCTCTTCACCCGCAGTCTCTTCACCAACGATGCCATTCGTGCCTTCCTCAACTTGTACAAACCTGGCAAAGGGCAGAGAAGAGCAGTAGACCGGAACAGCATAGTCACAGGCGAGCCACCGAAATTCAGGAACGTTGCGCCGAGCGACTACGACAAGGAGTTACGCAGACGAACGGCAAAGGAGGATGTACAACACGACCTTACAGACCCAGAAGCGCCTGAGAATACCGTGTTAGTTTCTATGGGTGGTGAGCTTGATGGTGGTATTGGGCGTCTTCACGGCGGCGTCACTGCATCTTTGCTAGATCAGGCTATGGGCGCGCTGTTGATGCACTACTACGAAAGTAGCAATGCGACTACGGAGTTGAGAGTCAAGTACTTGAAGGCTGTCGAAACGCCTTGCATACTGAAGGTCAGGGCGAGGATAAGCAGAGAGGTGGGAAGGTGGATAGAAACAGCAGGATGGGTCGAAGATGGAGAAGGTACCGTGTATGCTGAAGGCTGGGGTAGTTTTGTGTTGGCCAAGCTTGAACCATCGGCGAAGATGTAGGCGTACTGATAAATGGCAATGTAGAGACAAAAGGACAAGGAAGCATGTAATGGGAAAGCCTCCAGCCATCGCCCGCTTCCAGTCATAGGCAGCGCGAGTCGTATCGCGAAGATCTCACGGTCCTAGCATATACATTTTCAGTCTCTCGGCCGCCAACCACCCCGCGCGCGACTCATGCGTTGACCTTACCATAGTCTAGATGGCGAACGCGATGTGCATCACACCCTCACCCAGATCAGTACCATCGCTATCGCTCTCAATGCATATACCCATCGACGGTCCCAACGACCGCTATCGCAGCATGAACCGTTCTTGCCGACCCCTGCCAGCACACGTACCGCGACTTCTCGGCTTCTCCAGTGTTCTCAACATCCGACGAATCACATACTGCAGCGTCATGGCATTGTGTTTCAGATATTCAGGCAAATTGATTCTAGACCGGGCCCCCTAGCCGCCGATCAGGAGAGTTTTGCAGCCGTTGGCAGGTTCACCCAACGAAGTTTTCTTATCGACAACGCACACAAGGCGATGACATGGGACATCTATATTTATGGTGGGGAGGCCAAGGTAATTTGACACCTGTTTAATCTTGGAATGTGCACGGCGTCGGTGCAGAGTATGCTGGGTTGAAACAGCGTTATGCGTTGTAGGCTGTGTAAGTTATGTACGATAGCTGTCTACAGCTTTCGTCTTTTACGCGTAAGCTTCATCTTTCGTCCTCTCTTCCATTTTTTCGTCGTTCTCTACCGTCGCATTTTGCGCAGTCTCTCGTTCATTACTATTTTTCTTGGTTCAGCGAACCATACACGTTCATTACAAGTTCATTACATTCTTTTTGCTTTGATTAGCCTACATTCAAATCAACGACAACGTAAATCCAAAATCTTCGTGCCTACCGTAATCGTTAAACATGATACCGACCTACTTCGCCAACGCGATATCCCTCATCGTTCAAACTGCTGCGAAACAGGCCCCACCTCCATCTCCTCCACCACCAGCCGCCCTCCTGACCACCTCAAGCAGCCTCGCTGCTTCGCTCAAGTCTTCTTTCCCGGATCAAAATCTAGCATTACTACCTCAACCGTACTGGTGGTGGCAGTCCGGAACTGCGGTTGAAGCGCTTCTCAACTATGGTCCAACAACAGGAGATTGGCAGTATGAGGAGATGCTAAAGAACACGATCGTGACTCAAGCGACAGCAACAAACGACTTCATGACCATCGATGCCACCGGCAACGATGATCAGGCATGGTGGGCGCTCGCTGCCCTGACAGCCGCCGAGAACAAAGTACCGCAACTAGGAGGCATAGCTTGGGTCGACCTAGCAAGAAACGTCTTCAACGAGCAAAGACAGCGCTATGAAGACGGTGCAAACACGTGCGGGGGCGGACTACGCTGGAAGATTGACTACGAAGACGGAAACAACGGATGGCACTACAAGAACGCCATTACAAACGGATTATTCTTTCAACTCGCCGCCCGTCTCGCCCATCTCACAAATGACACAGAGAGTTTGGCCTGGGCTGAGAAGACGTATGCTTGGAGCACGAAAGTCGGACTCGTGGACAAAGACTTCAATGTCTACGATGGGACAGACGAAGAGAATGGATGTTCGGATCTGAACCACAACCAGTGGAGTTATAATGTTGGAGTTTACCTCTATGGCTCTGCTGTTATGGCAGTCCATACCAAAGACGACAAATGGGTCAACCGAACCCGCGGTTTTATTGCTTCTGCGAAGCGGACTTTTACTTCACCAGATACTGGCGCTTTGTTTGAATCAAAATGCGAAGGCAAGGATATAGATGATGGAGGTTGCGACACGGATCAGGTCTCTTTCAAGGGTTTGTTGGCACGCTGGTTAGGTGCTGCGGCAGAAATCTTACCAGAGGTCAAGGAAGATGTTGAGAAGATCATCAATGCGGCTGCAACTGCGGTTCAGGATGGAGAGAAGACAGATTTGGGGCCTATCGAAAGCTTCAATGCTTTAGAGGTAGTTGACGCGAGTCTGAGAATGCAGGGATTAGGTGGTGTGGAGGGCGTCATAGGGTTAGGAAAGGCAAGAAGAACAACGAGGAGCGTTGCTGGCAGGATATCATGGTGATCAGATACGCCGATAAATGTCAGTCGAAGTTGGTCAGTGGTATCCCAGCCGTTTGCTTACTTTTTCGACGTGACCTCAAGAGGCTGCTCTCCACGATCGTGCTGAGTCTCGTACATCGTCGCTATCCCAGAAATCCCCCTTACACTTGTAGGAATGGATCCCTGCCATCTAGCGTCATCGTCTGCAGCCGGATCGTGGGCGATCTCATCTCGATGCGCGGTCCGCTACGCGGATCGATGTTCCGGTTACCCTGAGGGGCTACGGGTGGCTGCAGCCCCTCAACACCAATAGAGCTGTTAAAGCTCTCATAATGACGTCGCGGGTGCGGAAGCCTGCCAGGAACGTCAACAAACATCATTTAAGATAAGCTCGTGTGCGGACCAATGTTCACTAATATCTCATCTCACCGTACCATTGTTGCTTTGCTGTTCTCAATTGATCACTAGTTACGTTGCGAAACATCATGCCTTCAGTAAACTCAGCTGTAAGTGTCGCTTTCGCGATTGTACAAGGTATGCAATTGACTGGCTTCTGGCAGGTATTCCATGCGTACGCATACGGTACCGCATTCTGGTACGGTCTGCGTGGCATGTGCCGTGTGTACGACCCTATTATGGTCATCGGCTGTACGTTGCCCAGATGCTCTTCACTTGTCTTCGTACCATTTAGATCAGAGTTTTGAAACTAATATGATCTAGGGTTCCGACCTCCCTCGCAGCTGAACCTTGCGCCGAACGATCTCGAAGCATACAACGTGCGCAACGATGGGTGGTGTCTCGTCACCCTTGCGTTGATCCTAGTGTCCTTTACCAACGCTGTGCCTTTCAGCTCAGCACCTGCAACGAAGCTCACGTCAATTCCGTATGCGAAGGCGGTGGTGGCTGCGACAGTCTTCCATCACATCACAACTGGCATCGGCGCGTACCAACACTACAAACTGCCCAGTCACTACAACACCAGTATGAGCATTGGCGTGTGGGGTAATGTGTGGCTGACGCTGACGGGACTCTTTACCTTGGCAATGCTGCAGTCGAATGCAGGAAATACACCGGTCGAGGAGGTCGCTAAGAAGGCTAAATAGCTGCGTAGTTAGCGGCTACTTGTTTGGATTCTTCAAGAAAGTTCTGATCGCGGCAATCGAAAGCCTGCCGTCAGAGTGTAATGATGAGTATCTGCCAGGGAAGGACAGAGGACTGGAGTCTACGCAGCGTGCGCTAGAAATGCTATGACATCCAACGTATGAGGAGTTATTGGGTGACAATACATGAACCAAACGAGGAAAAGAATTGGTTGACCATTCATTCGTTCGCATCAGCTGCCACTTGACCGTTGTGAAGTTAACCCGGTGTTTCCAAAGAATGTCCCAGGGTCATGTGCCATATCCTAATCTTCCGCCTCACTATCCGTCATGTGTACCTGGGAAACCCGCCAAATCCCAATGGGTATCCGCGGAAGTTCCAGCCCTGCTGAGTCATGATGCACGGCGTGCAATAGGCGTTCCTGCGAAAGTCGTAGTAATTCTGCTCTAGGCATCTTCGGGATTGACGGTAAGGGATGCCGGGCTGATTGAAGTATCGTGGGTCGTTGATTTGGTTCAGACTCATGCGGAAATGATGACACGGTGGGGCCTGTATGTACTCTTGGTGGTTACAGCGTTCCCAGTGACGATGAATGTCTCGACACATAGCTTTGGTGAGGGACCCCAGGCTGTGAGGCAAAAGAAGTTGCTATGAGCTCAGCTCGATTCGTTATGGGTGAGTCGTTTAGATACATATGAAACAATTCTATATGGTGCCAGAGAATCTTGACAGTCTCACATTGTCACTGCTCTTATACATGTCCCTCAGTGTTGTGATTGTCGAACACATGTTGAGATCATCCAACCGTTGTGCACGGGGAAGGTGGGGAGTGGGTTTGAAAGTGAGCCTTGTACTGTATATACAGCATGTAGCTGTGGTATGAGATCTTCTTACATCCACCGGTGAGTGGTTAGTATACGTACCGAATGATGTGTGGTTTCAGCGCATGCGAGATACTGTTCGCGGTATACAAAGATCCTTTTCGTGAGGATGCGAGCACTAGCTCAAACGGGCCGCGCAACGTAAGAACACATGGCGGGGAATTCGGACAACTCGCTAAGCAAAGATGAAGTGAGAGAGTGTTGGGAGCAAATCGGATGCAAGCCGTAGCACGCCACGGGGATGAAGCAACATATGACACTTTGCTCAGCCTTAGGTAGCATACCCAGCTCCTGGAGTTTAAGTATGCGAACGTCTGGTGACACGTAAAATCGCCACAAGGCTGTCGTGCAGCGCTCTCGCTTGTCTAGAGCTTTGGGTGTAGTACAAACGACCGTCATGTTTGCTGTGCTGTGACCAACGAATGTCCAAAAAAAAGAGCGACAGTAACATCCGGACCGTAACCCAAAAAGAAAAGTCGGCCGATTCGCCTGTCACAATGAACGCTGTATGCGTCATCCACACTTGCAGCTGCCCACAAGAGTCGATACGGGTACCTCCCCGATTACGCGAAGATCAATCCTGGAGGTGGATTGAGAGGCCCTCCGCCGGGTAAAGGAATAGAATCCCATAGGATGAAGCTGAAGACCATGTAAGTTCGCCATTACCTGAACTAAAGTGGTAGATGTTCTGTTCCAATTGTGCAGAAGTCAAAATGGCAAGAGGTACACATTGAGCAAGTCCGGCTTAGCTTCGTTACCTCGACTGGTAAAAGACCTTTCGATCAAAGCAGCCATAACTAAGATTAAAGTAAGAACGAGCCAGAATTCTGCGATGAATGTTTTGATTGATGAACGCCTACTAATCCACACACCCGGGTATAAGTTTTTCCAAATGCTAACAAACCAGGACGCCTAATATATGCATGCAAGGGGTATCGCCAAATTCCAATCCCGAAACGCTCAAATGCAGATCATCAACTAACTTCCCAGCCTTCATGACCATGCAATCGTCATCATCATCATGTTTGTCTGTTCGTTTGCGCAAGTGGCCTGCCACCAGAAAGCGCAGTACGCATGCAATAGAAAGAAAGCGCTGAATACAGAAAGGAAACAAATATCATGCCTATGATTGCACCCTTCACAGTCCCCTGAACTTGGCACCGTTTTTGTGATAGATGCTGTGCATTGCACGAGGAGTAATTGCAGAAGCAGCAGGTTGAGTTGGAGCTGACTGTGTAACAGTTACCATGACGGTGTTGGTAACAGTGACGACAGAATCGGGGTTCGTCGATGATGTAGAAGCTGCTCCAGGACGCCCACTGAGAGTCGGGATATCAGTAGGAACTGGCAAAGTGTAGTTGAGGAATGGAGCTCCGCTGCTGATAGAAGGAACAATACTGCTGACAGCTGGAGCGCCACCGGTTGGCGAGGGCGCCGCGTCTGTAGCAGAGGGCGTAACAGCGGGTAATCCTCCGGAAAAGATGGGTCCGACTTCGCCTTGCACGACATTTGTCATGAGAGCCGTGCGAGACGCGAAGTCCGCTACAGCAACGGTCATGGCATCTTGCTGAGGACCAAGATCGAATTTTGTCTCTGCAGCCTCAGCCATCGCGACATCTTTGGATGCGACATCGACATCGATACATGTGCTGTAGTATTCATCCTTTCCGTTCGGATAGCTTGGATCGATCTTGCCAGAAGCTGTGTTCCATTGCCAGACCCAGTAGATAGTGTATGGCTTGCCCATCTCGGCGCTATCAGGAATCTGAACGTTCGTTTCGCAGGAGAGAGGATAGTTGCCTGGTGCCCCTTCGACAGCTTGTCCCATTGCGAAATTTGGATCGGATTTCTTGCGCTCGGTGGCGATAGGTGAATCATTCTGCTCGTAGCAACGGCCGTCGTCGAAATTGTTCATGGTGAGTAGCTTGCCGCGCTTGTCCCCGCCCTGGCCATCTTGAGTCCAGCTCAAAACCGTCACTAAATGCTCGTCCTCCTTTGGTGAAGTGGTGCCGTACACAAAAATGGTACCGCCCTTCTTGGGTTTTCCTAACTGGTTGTTGGGTAGAGAAACATGTCCATTCTCCGTATACCGCATGGCTACGAAACCACCAGGTGTGGCTTGAAGACGAGGATATTTGTCCTGAGACTGCTCTTGTTTACGTTGCTTTTCGTGACATAGTAGCGTACTGTTTGTAATGAAGACGTTGCCTGGTGTTTTGTCGCCGGGAATCTCATAGTTCATCGAGGTGCCGCTATAGCCTGGATCGGTTTTCGCGACCATGCCTCGCGGGTAGCCATATTCCCCAACGTATTCGCCTTTGTCGTTGACGTTGCGCAGCTGCTCAATCCAGCTGTGGCCCATGGCGACCGGGGCTGCGGCCATCGCCGCGATTATTAATGTGAGTATGCTCGGCATGTTGGGTGTAGATATTCGTTCGCAAATGCGGGATCGAGAGGTGTTGTAGTTTTGACCTGCAAAACGAGGTTGTCCGTCAAGTAGAGTTGGGAGATAGTCGTAAGGTCGGGAATCCTGTGGCGTGGTAGTGTAGTTGAAGATGTCGTGGCTCGTGGATGAAGTATTGTCAAGGTGAAGAACACTATTGACCCATATAATTGTGGAATGGCTGGCTCAGCTAACACGCTGTGAATGAGAGTACAGTGTGGAGCGACACGCGATCGATTCGTGTTCACCGGAAGAATAGCAACAAAGCTATTGTTCAGCAAAAGTGTATGAACGTTTTGGTAATAGTACCCAACACAACGTACACCCAGAAGAAAATAAAGGAATGAGAACGGAAGAGAAGAAGTCAAGACGCACACAAGCCAGGTGTGATGACAAAATGCAAAGCTCACGCGGCCATGGTCCTTTATTGAGGCAGGTGATGGTAGTGAGACAGACGCTGTTAAACGTTGTAAAATCTCCGGCCTAGAAGAGAAGAAGTGACAGGAGCCAATAGAGAAGGAGGCACACGAGGTATCGAAACACAGCGCCACTCCACGCGGCGCTGCAGTCAAGCTTGTGAGCCTGAGTTCTATGGGTGTAGGATGTGTGTTTCAACGCTGGCCGACACTGTAGCCGCCAGCCATGGCTTTCCCGTCCGGCAGCATGGCCGCGGCGTAGCGCGCACATGCTGCAGCCTCCCGTACTCTCCGGCGCGAAGATCGGCCTCTGGTACTCGGTAGTTGGTAGTTTAAGTTGCATTGCAAGGCTGCGCTAGGCTGTTCTCAGACATGCAGAGGGGCCGTTGAGTGTCAGAGGACCGTGTGCCGTTGATCTACAACACAACGACGGAAGCTAGGCATCATCTAGATCATTATGCGATCTCGCTGTAGGGTTGTGGAGACATGCTGGGAAACAACAACAGCCTGCCACTGTGATGTTTAGAGGCGCTTTCGCATCATGCACCCACCGAAGACGCGTGATGCGCGACGACCCACGTGGAGCGAGCGAAAACAACGAGAAAAGCATCGCAAGTGTGCCAGAGAGTGATGCCTGAGCCACCCGACGACAGGTGAATGTGCGCTGTTGCAGCGCTTCGAGAAGGAAGGTGAACCTGCAAGCGACGGGGTGGGGTGAAAGAAGTTTGGTAGGAGGCTCCGCTTCGTTTCAGGTCAGAGCACAACCGAGCGTCGATTGGTTGTTGCCCGCTACGCTAGGCTTCATACTAAGGATTGGAGATATCATCTGATTGGAGCGCATTGTTCTATCTCACGATGCCTCCCAGCTAGTCTCTTCGTACGACCAGATTGACGCCCATCCAGTCTCTATATTTGATAAGCGAGATTCCAGACACCTGGCCGACATCATGCACTTTTTTTTTCATGGCTCTCTCGGCGTGTGGGAACATGGACGACAACAAGATGAGTTATTTTCCTGAGGCTCGTTCTCACCCACACGAACACGTTTCCTATCGGTTATTCATGTTTCATCCACAAGGGAAAACTGCGGGGCGCGGAACAGCCCTGAGGCACAGCAAATGGCACAAACGGGAGCCTGGCCAGCATCCCCACCTGTCAAAACGGCTCGCAGATTACAGGAACCAAACCCGAGGCTAACCACGTCGGACGACCATAGCGGTACATCTCCTGTTGTGACTGCTCAAACCCAAAGCGCTTGGCTATGTAGGAGACAGTCAGGCACCTTCCCGGAAACCATTTTCCCAAAGTCCTTGCACCTTGAAGGCCCTTAGTCAAACACGCCTTGACAAGGAACGCTCGCTCTGGACACTCTGCTGATACGTTTACCATATTGACACACCCATGGCTGGATCATTGAGAGATGTCAAGGACGCGAGTGTTTAGTATATTTTCCCGAGGCACTACAAGAAGTTGCGCTTCAACATTGACAATTTACTACCCACACTGCAGATACACAGTTATCAAACTCCGACGGCACTTGATGGGTCAATCCTTCAGTCCAGCCGACGAAAGTGATTTCTTACTAGGCGCTAAATTACGAGCACAACTTCCGTCGCCTGACATAGTAGGCCACATTGTCGACATGTGCCGATTTGCCCTCGTCCTCTGCATCTGTGCTCACACTTTTCACAAGGAATTTCTTTTGGTTTCCAGCAAGATTGACACAACCATCGAACAGCTTCTGTCTCTGCGTTGATATGCACTCAATCACCGTCGAAGGGTAAACAATAAAGTGACAACCTTATGGAAGCATTGGAGGTTGGTATACGCTTCTTTGAGATGCTTGGAGATCAAGACACGTGTTGGTGAAGATGTGAACAGAAGAACGACATGTACAGTGCGTGTGATCAACAACATTGTTGACGTGAAAGATCAAGAAGACCGCGAAGTCAGCGGTAATAGCATCAAGCATGTTACTACACTACCATTACGGACTATCACACATTCAAGCACTGAATGCAGCCTTTGAATTTTCTCCTTGCTTTTGAAGGCTCATTTACAGCATAGCAATGCGCTTATCTTCTCTGTTGACTCGCTCCCATTACTCATCTACAGAGCAGTCTCCAGGCAAGCGAATATTGCCTCCTTCCTGAAATGCCACTGCCCAGCCCCAAACCAGCAAACTGTACATGCGCTGCAATCACCAACTCTTGGGCTTGCGGCTTCCACAGCTTGACTTATAAAGCTACTTGTTTAGGACCGATCTACCATCATCCACCAGTCATTGTTGGAGCAAAACTCCATTGGAAGGAAATATGTGGGGAGTGCTTGGAAAGGTCGAGTGTCGCGGAGAGTGCGTGGTGTCAGAGGCGAGGTGTATGTCCTTACCACGTGCCAGAGGATGAGAAGTTATGATCTAGAGAGGCATTATTGAATTTTACGTAAGTGTAGGAGAAGATTTTTGAGAACCTTGGGTCATACCGACTTGGTATGCGGACGTCACTTGTAGGCCCCAAACCGATATTCGTTTTGTTGTTGATTGCGACAAGTGCTGCCCAGCACGTGTGGAGACTAGCACGCCTTGGTCATACATTGTACCTTTTTCAATGGCTATCGTTCTCCTTGGTCAGATCACTATTTAAATCCCAACATATCTTGGTGTTGTTACAACCACAGCCAGGGGCATCGCGCCAATTACCAAGTGCGTCTTTCATACAAATTCGTGCCACGAGACACTTAGTCACCGAGGGAAGCCTTTCCAAAGATGCAGGCTTGATACAAACTCCATGGTACTCTTTAATCGCACGGGTATGGTCTACCTCACTTCACTGGTAAAGCGCTTCGTAGAACTCAGCGGGATGACGACATCTTCGACCCAGCAATCAACTCTTGGTGATATTGTTGTACCACCTGGGCAAGATATTCCTTCTTCAAACTACTGACCGACTTCCTGTTCCGGCACTCAGTGCCATTGTTCAACGGGATAATGTTCTGATCATTCGTGAGGTGCGTTAAAGGGGCCTGAAGGTGACAGGAGTATGATCTTGAATTGCACCATGACTTCGAATGCCAGCGACAGTAGACGGGTTAGGAAACAAATTGTAAGCAGCTAGTAGACTGATGAGTGACCATGATCTATAACGCCATCGCGAGTAGCTGAGTAATTTAAACGCTGCAGGCGTTGCCACAGCGAATGCAACATCATTCTGGGTTGGAAAGAGACGATGATCAAGAAAGTGAGTGAAGGTGGCGCTTCTCGAGGATTCCTTGGCATTCGCCTAGCTTTGTCAGCTAACCACGTGCACTAGCCTCCGCGACAATCTGCCTAGCAGAGAGCTTCGCGCATCGCGACTTTTCCAGCCCGCGCGCGACAACCTCACCACGCCATCGCCGTTTTCCCTCGACACAACCGAAGCGCTCTTCCATCGACACCTCCAACACCTCCAACACTCTCTTGAACAACCGCAATCATGGCCAACTACCTCGCCTCCATCTTCGGTACCGAGCAGGACAAGGTCAATTGCTCCTTCTACTACAAGATTGGCGCCTGCCGTCACGGCGACCGCTGCTCCAGAAAACACGTCAAGCCGTCGTACTCGCAGACTATCCTGCTGCCCAACCTCTACCAGAACCCGGCGTACGACCCCAAGAACAAGATGAACCCGCAGCAGATGCAGATGCACTTTGATGCATTTTACGAGGACATCTGGTGCGAGCTGTGCCAGTATGGACTTGTTGAAGAGTTGGTTGTTTGCGACAACAACAATGACCGTACGAACCCCCCTTCTCTTGTTTCGCTGCTTCAGAGTTGAACAGTTTGCTAACGTAACCTTTCTGGCAGATCTCATCGGCAATGTCTACGTCCGATTCAAGTACGAAGAAGACGCGCAAAAAGCCTGCGACGCCCTCAACTCGCGCTGGTATGCTGGTCGTCCCATCTACTGCGAACTCTCGCCCGTGACCGATTTCCGCGAAGCCTGTTGTCGTCTGAACAGTGGCGAAGGCTGCGTCCGCGGCGGCTTCTGCAACTTTATTCATCGCAAGGAACCAACGGCCGAGCTGGACAGAGAGCTGGACATGTGCACGCGCAAGTGGTTGAAGGAGCGTGGCAGGGACGCGAGGAGTATGTCAAGGAGTCCTACACCGCCTGCGACGAAGAACAGGTTCTAGGGTAGATATAGAGTGGGAAGCGTGAGACACGGGCTGAATACGAAGGGCGTTTTGGTGTTATACATGCTCGCACAGTTTGGGACATGTTGGTTGATACCTCGATATCCGTAGCGGGCATGGCGTTGCAAATTGGCATTTGTAAATTAGCTTTGGTAAAATAGTGAAGTGTGGATAATAGGCTAGACTAGGCTACGCAAAAGCGATCATGTCAGTTCATTCTAGTTTATTCGTGTGCTCAGACTATCCCGTGAGTTGCGCAACAATGATGTGATTTTGTCAAGGAAAGAAGCAGACATTGCATTGTGGTCATGTAAGACCTGGTATCATCTAGAATATAAACAGAAGAAAAGGAGAAATCCATGCATCGCTGATGCAGGTCGGTACCCAAACACCAGCCCGCGTCCTGTAGAAAAGACATCAAACGCCGCCTATACACAACATGCCCAAATAACCATATATACATCCATCTCATACGTCCTGATCTTCCTCATGTGATTTGCTCAGATGATATTGTGCGCTTTCAAGACCAGCACAGTGACTACAACGCCTGCAACCAGCAGCAGAAAGATCATCCAGAAACACCAGCAGATCCATGTTCGTTGCTTGGCTTTGCGTTGCTGCTTAGCGAGCCATGAATCTCTATGTGACGCGTCAGCCGTGATGGTCGTCACGAAGTTGAAGCGTGATTGCGGACGGCCGGATAGGCTGAGGGAAAGTGTAGAGAGGTTGGGGGTGCGGAAGAAGGAGCGTGATGGTGATGCAGGAAGGGGGGACAGTGATCTTTGTGGTGGGGCAAGGTCATCCCCATCTCTGTCCGAGGGATTCTCTTGGACAGAGACGGTCGGTCGCAATAGTGGTTTGGTCGAATTCGTCTTTTGGAGTTTGGTCCGGGAGCGTTGTTTTTTATCCCGCGGTATCTGGCTCGCAGATGCTTCTCCCGAAGACGGGGATAGAGGCGATGAAACAAAGGACGACCGTACGGACGAGAGTTGGACCATGGGCGGGAAAGCAGGGCTTAGGTGTGATTGGGAAGTGGGGGATCCGAGGGGCGAGTGCGAAGGGGAAGACAGGGAACTTTGGACGTACGGTTGCTTGGGGTCCTGAATTGTCTTTTCAAGGTCGTCTTGGTGTACCGCCACGCTGAAGCGTTTCCAGAATTGAGGATCGCGCACCATGTTGGTTGATGTTATGAATGGTGTTGGAGAGAGAGCGTATTGAGGTAGCGACGGTATGTAGGCGATGGCAAGCTGCTAACGTTGTTCTGCGTTGAGCGTGTACGTAGGTGGAGACAGTGGTGGATTGTAGTCGTGGAGCGATGGATTTGGGTTGTAAAAGGCTGTGGTGACGAGAATTATTGAGCGAGAGTGGTGTAGGCGAGCAAGGTAGTAGACGTGATCGTCTGTATTATCATATACAGAATCGTCTAGTAACACGAGGGTATGACGACGGATATAGGTGTGTCGCACAGCAACAGGCGAGATTTGGTGTGGGTATGTAGATTGGAAAGGGTCCAGTGAGCCAGGAAACCGCCGCGTGTAAGGAATGACACGACTGACACGACGTAAACCTTAAGTCGGAATAGTGATCGACGATGGTTTGCGATCCGAGTGAAGCTGAAATGACGTAGTAGAGAAAGGAGCGACGATAGTAGGATGAAGCGATCGTTTGCACAGGTGTAGCGCTTCAAGGCACAGTCGTGAATGGAAGTAGTCATGAATGAAAAGAGGAAACTACCATACTTAACACTGCACGCCTATACAGGCCCCTAAAACAACAGGCGATGGGCCTCGGACCCATGCGATGTAACACTATTTGCCTAGACTCGACGTCCAGGTGTCAAAGCAGGATGTTGGTATTATCGTGAGAAGGGGGGCAACCACAGTGATGGTTCTCGTTGGTTTCGAGGTTCGGGGTGGGCCTCACAAGCTGGTCAAAGCTGGCCAATGGGCAGCTTCGAGGCTGTTTGGATCCCTGCCGGCCATCACGCTGGACACATGGCGCCGATGGCGGTAAGGCGCGGGAAATTGGAGAGAAGGTAGCTGAGACGAGGGACCCATGTGCGATTGGTAAGGCCATGCGGCTGTTTGATTGCCGTGCAGTGCGGCTCTGGTGTTGAACAAGTATACGGCAGTTGTGTTGGCTGCAGCATCCTGCATCTTGGGTTTTCTGCATCGCACCCTTCGCAAGACACTTGAAGACGCACAGAGCTGCTACCGATTCTCATCATCAGCATGCGGGTGCTCTTCCTCATCGAGGCGGGATGCCACGTTGAAACAAGGCGCTATACGCAAAACATGGCTTGACAACGGCCTTGCGCAAGCTTCAGCGCGGTCCCACCCGCCGTTTCTGTCGTTCAACATTCCCTAGGGCTCACCGCTAGGGTTCCCCTAGACTGCTGCACCGGCATCCTTGCAGTGCAATCCCAAACCCTGCCAACACAATCTTGTACCACTACGCAGTTGTTTACTTTCGACTGCTCACTATTTTCCGGAATTAGCAGCAGCAAGGATGCCACACGAGGAGTTGCCTTTCTGGCTAGTCAATGTTCCTAGAGATCAATGGCCGAGCGAGTGCCCGGACTTCTTGAGAGATATTAGTGAGAAGGATAAAGGGATCATCGGGACGCCTGACGAACACTACAAGGTGTTGACATGGGACCAAGTGCGGGACATTGTAGGTGAGATAGAGGCGCGACGCGCGATAAGCGAAACGCTGATGGTCGTGGTCAGAGAGCAACCGGGTCGACAAGTTTCATCGCATGCCAAGTGAGTTGAGGCGGTATCGGCAGTTCACCCATCGGCTGGAGAGGGATTACGGCAGCATCATGAACTTCATTGTTAATGAGCGGTTGAAGTGGGGAAGTATGGAGCCGAAGGGCAAGCCGTTCGAATTTGATGGTATGTGCACCTGTGTTACGTTGACTTGCATCCATGTTTACCGACCTATAGAAGACATCAAGATACTATATAACGACTGGCCATATGGCATCGATGCAGACGTTGTGCACCTCGTCGTGTGGACCAAGTTTGAACTGGACGACGACCCCGACACTGGGCTCTCTACCGCAGAATCCCAGAAACAAATCGGTGATTACGTACAAAAGACGTTCGCTCCAAAGGTAAAAGAGTTGGTCTGGTTCAAGAATTGGAAGAGTCTGAAGAGCGTGCATGCAGTGGAGCACTTCCACGTCATGTTGTACAGGCCGGACGCTGTGTTCCTAAGGGAGATTACGAACGGCGATGTCCCGATGACTGAGAAGTTCGCCTAGCAAGGAAGGCTGACGGGGCATTTTGGCTCTAGTACAGTCGAGAAGGGGGATAAAAACATGCCGAGTGCTCTCGATCGTGTTTCCCACGCTCTTGACTGTACGAGAGATTCGAGAAGGCAACGGGGCATTTTGGCCTGCCGACGGGATATTATGCATGGATGACGGGATATTCTAGATGCAAGTCTGCGATCGTATTGCTTAGATGTGTTATAGACATGGGGTATTTGTTAGAGTAACAGCCGCCGAACATTCATAGAGGTGCATTATCTGCTATCGATATCATCCAGGCTTTGGGATTAATCAATTTTCTCAGCCTTGTTCTGCACCTGGGCGCAAGGCGACACCGATGCTGATCCAGTTCCCCTGAAGATCATCCGGTTGTTGTTGGGATTGATTGGAGCGGCGCGCAAACCGGGTTGAAGGCCAGCCCTCTGCAATTTTGACAGGCGCGTCATTTCCTGTGGCGTACGTGGCGCGTGGCGTGTGGCGCAAACTTGAAGTGCATAACTAATGCATCGCCAGAACAACAAGCCTAGGATATTTTGAACCAAGTACGCTGAGCTGGTCACGCAGACTAGCTGTCAAAGACGACTAGGCGCATACGCTCTGCAGGACCCTTCTGTTATCTCATCGTCTATCGTCGAATAGAGACGTCTTGCCTGGGCCGGGATACAAAGCGGTGAGGGTGCTGTCTGGCCTAGCGTTGACAAAAAAGTCGCGGGACGGCAAGGGGCCTTCCTCCACATTTGAGTCGGCACCGAGTGTGTCTTGTGCACCAGCCTCTACTCCCCCTCCTTATTTTTCTTCGAGAGCGGCGCGTTTACGTGTGCTGCGACGCCAATTGCGGGATTCCGGTATCGCTCAGGCCCCATAGTTGGAGACTTGACCGTGTCTTGGTACCACAACCGACCACGGAGGGTCAGCGAGGTATGGCGGCGCTAGAAGGAATATCCGGCAGCGACAGTACTGACATGGTGAAAGGTCTTTTCTTGTAGTCACTCGCCCTCGCCATTCGCACCCCATCCCACTACCCGCTGCGCACAGCCACGCCTCCGCGTCATCCCATGCGAGCGGCTCTCTAGACGGGCCTGCAACACTTCCCACTGAATCAACTTCAGTGGTGACCTATCCACCATGCTCGGCTACCTCACCAGCCGCTGGCAGTCGACGGGCGAGCAGAAGAAGACCAGTCCCACCTGGTTCGACCGCCACTTCTCGCCCATCCTTCTCTCCGTCGCGAAGAAGGCATGCACCCACCCAATCCACACCATCGTCACCATTGCCTTCCTGGCTAGCTACTCATATTTGGGCGTTCTCGACAGGGGCCTACTGGAAAGTGGCATTGAAGAAGTCTCTAGCCGCGTCGACTTCCACTCCCTTTTGGCCGGCAGCAAGACGCTCAGAGTAGGAGAGGAGACATCATGGCAGTGGGAGGCTGAAGAGCCCAAGACTACCGTTTACAAGGACAAGGTAGGCAGCTCCGCCAACTCTAAGACATCTGGCTAACAAAACAGACTGCCCAGGAACTCGCTCTCGTCACTCTCGTCTTCCCCGAATCGAGCACCATCAACTCTGCTCCCTCGCAACAATCTGTCCCCAGCAATGTCTCTGCCAAGCTCCTCCCAAGCTCCTCCAGCTCCTTCTCCACTTTCTCGCACGACACTTCGCTCGCATTCTCTATCCCGTACACCGAAGCTGCCGATTTCCTCCAGGCTATGCAGGAGATTTCTGCGCCAGAGGACGCTGCTCAGTCGCAGGGCTCTGAGAAAGAGGGCACGCGCGAAGAGAAGAAGTGGATGATGAAGGCCTCCAAGAACGGCAGTGCGCCAGGCGGCGTGCGCAACTGGATCATTGAGTCGTGGACGTCTTTCGTCGATCTCCTCAAGGTATTTTGTCTGTGGATACAAACGTGAACTTGGCTAAGACCAGCACAGAACGCTGACACTGGCGACATCGTCATCATGGCCCTGGGTTACCTCGCCATGCACCTGACTTTCGTCTCTCTCTTCCTCGCCATGAGGCGGCTTGGATCCAACTTCTGGCTGGCTACTGCAGTCCTCCTGCAGTCGGCCTTTGCTTTCCTCTTTGGTCTCGCCGTGACAACCTACCTCGGTGTTCCTATCAACTTGATTCTGCTCTCAGAGGGTCTTCCTTTCTTGGTGGTCATCATTGGGTTTGAGAAGCCCATCGTTCTAACCAAGGCTGTCCTGTCTGCCTCTCTGGATGGCCGACGAGCAGCTGAGGAGAAGCGGGGTGAGCCTTTGACCATCCAGTCATCTGTACAGACAGCCATTAAGCGGACTGGTTTCGAGATTGTCCGCGACTACTTTTTCGAGATCTTGATCCTTGTCGCTGGCGCCATGTCTGGCATCCAGGGTGGTCTGCGACAGTTTTGCTTCCTTGGTGCCTGGATCCTTTTCTTTGACGCCATTATGCTGCTCACTTTCTATACTGCTATCCTTACCATCAAGCTTGAGATCAACCGGATTAAGCGCCATGTGGCTCTCCGCAGGGCTCTTGAGGATGACGGTGTCGATGGCAAGGTTGCTGAGAACGTCGCTCGCAACAACGACTGGCCCAACGCTCGTGATGTGCAAGTTGTCAACCACACAACAACTGTTTTCGGAAAGAAGATCACGGTGCCAAAGTTCAAGATTCTCATGGTTGCTGGATTCATCCTCGTCAATGTCCTCAACGTAGTTACTCTCCGATTTGGCCTCTCTCCTAGCAAGGTCTCTCACGTTTCGGGCGTAGGTGCCACCCCTCCGCTGGACCCCTTCAAGGTCGCTGGAAATGGATTGGACCACATCTACGAGCATGCCAAGAGCACCGCTACGTCAACTATTGTCACCATTCTTATGCCGATCAAGTATGAGCTTGAGTTCCCTTCTATTCACTACGCCGAGCCTTCGATTACAGACAACGAGTTTGCTTTCGGAAGCAACATCAGCACTCACATAGTTGACGGTGTACTGAAGAGTCTGGAGGACCCTTTCCTTAGCAAATGGATCGTCCTTGCCCTTGTAATGAGCGTGGTCTTGAACGGCTATCTCTTTAATGCCGCTCGCTGGACCATCAAAGAACCGCACCAGCCACTCGCGCCACCCTCTCCCTCCGAAGTCCAGGATGGGGCTCCTACTGTGCCAGGCACTCCTCGCGTACCTTCGATGCACATGCCTACGCCACCTCGCACCCCCGGCCCTGAGGATCAGAATGGTCGCCTTCAGCCCCTTACGCAGATCGCAACACGAACACCGGAGATACCGGTCGGACCCTCTGAAGAACAGCAAAGACAGCCAAACCGTCCCTTTGAGGTTCTCGACCTGATGATCAAGGAAAAGCAAGCACCCAAGATGACTGACGAGGAGCTTATCGAGATGTCACTCAAGGGAAAGATTCCTGGTTATGCTCTAGAAAAGACGCTTGGTGACAAGACTCGTGCCGTCAAGATTCGTCGTGGTCTAGTCTCACGTACCCACGCTACACGGGAAACCTCAACACTACTGGAACGTTCGCTGCTACCTTACAAGGACTACAACTACGATCTTGTTCATGGCGCATGCTGTGAAAACGTCGTCGGCTACCTCCCTCTCCCCCTCGGTGTCGCTGGACCTATCCTCGTCGACGGCCAAAACTACTTCCTCCCCATGGCAACCACCGAGGGTGTACTTGTCGCTTCAACTTCTCGAGGTGCTAAGGCTATCAACGCAGGTGGCGGTGCTGTTACTGTTGTGACTGGTGATGGTATGACCCGCGGACCCTGCATTGGGTTCGATAGCCTTGTACGTGCTGGTGCTGCGAAGAACTGGCTTGACTCGGAGGAAGGCCAGAGGACGATGAAAGACGCATTCAACTCCACTTCTCGCTTCGCCAGGCTCCAATCTATGAAATCTGCCATCGCTGGTACCAACATCTACGTTCGTTTCAGGGCCACCACTGGTGATGCCATGGGTATGAACATGATTTCCAAGGGTGTCGAGCATGCTCTCACCGTCATGGCAACCGACTGCGGCTTCGAGGACATGCGTGTAGTGACCGTATCGGGTAACTATTGCACTGACAAGAAGTCCGCCGCTATCAACTGGATCGACGGTCGTGGCAAGGGTGTTGTTGCCGAAGCTATGATTCCCGGCTCTGTCGTCAAGTCAGTCCTCAAGTGCGAGGTCGAAGATTTGGTACAGATGAACATTTCCAAGAACTTTATCGGATCTGCAATGGCTGGTGCTATGGGTGGATTCAACGCCCACGCGGCGAACATCGTTGCTGCTATCTTCTTGGCCACCGGACAGGATCCAGCACAGGTCGTTGAGAGTGCCAACTGTATCACCATTATGCATAAGTAAGTCGCTCCTTTCATGAGATACGACAAGGCCACAACCTAACGAAGAACAGCGTCAACGGCAACCTTCAAATCTCCGTCTCTATGCCTTCAATTGAAGTCGGCACAATCGGTGGCGGTACCATTCTCGAACCTCAATCCGCCATGTTGGACCTCCTCGGCGTACGAGGTGCCCACCCAACATCACCTGGTGACAACGCTAGGCAACTGGCTCGTGTCATCGCTGCTGGTGTATTGGCTGGTGAATTGTCGCTCAACAGCGCACTGTGTGCGGGTCATCTTGTCAAGGCGCATATGGCACACAACAGGAGTAATGTCCCATCTCGCGCCCCTACACCCGCGCCTGCAACACCAGTTACAGGAGCTCAGACACCTGTGACCGGCGGTGGACCTTTGTCAGCACTGAGCTCTGGTCCCGCACCAAGACGGTAAGGATCCAGGGAGTGGTCAGGTTTGGCGTAAAAGGTTGTCCTTGGGGTTGTAAATACGAGGGACGATACCTGGTTTTGTATTTGCACATTTCAGGTTAATCTGGGTTAAGAGGAATAAGGAACGGAACGGGGATTTATATACATACATTCGCAAGAATATGTTTTGTCATTGTGGCAGAATTACCATAACATTAATTCATTCTTGATAAGCTTAAAAGTATTGCTTTTACTTTGATTGTGATCGTTGCTCTTGACTAATTCTAGCGCACTACGAAGGGTTGCATTAGGGGCCGCTCCGGTGCTGTCGTGAAAGCTTGATGCAATCTTGATGAGTAGGCACCCGTTGTGTTATCCCAGACATACGTTTTGTAGAACGTTTTTAACGTGCTTCGATCAATAGGATGATTGTAATTCCTCTCACGCGTTACAGCCGCAAGCAGGCACGTACAAAGATTCACACCAGTATCACAACGTCTATATCGTAGGTGCATACACCAGCGATTATCATGGAAGAGCCAGAATGCACTCGCCAGGAGTTAAGGTGATGCTATCGAGAATAGCCGGTTCTGACGTGATGCCTGAAAGCTTTCGAAACTGTCTTTATACGCGCCGTTTCAGGCGCGTGGCTGTGCGCCAAACACAAAGGCAAAAACTGACTGGCTCTCCTCGGCGCCAAGGCTCAGCTCAGCTGCGGTGCGAAGGGGTGGCCAATCAATCTGCCCCGGACCCCAGCTGCCGCAATTACGGGGTACGCCGTTCGTGAATGATCATCAGCTCGCGTTTGCATAAAAATACACGGAGCTTACCCTGCTTTTGAGCCATCTCACTCCTTCGTAGGGCCTCCACTGCTGACTTCCTCTTTTCCTTTCAACACAATCCTTTCTTCCAATTTCAACTCTTCAACTACAGTCACTCCCTTAGAACTTCAACCAACATGCGTTTTGTATCAGCGCTTGCCGTCGCGGCGGCCACCGTCAGCAGTGCCCTTGCGCAGGACTTTGTTTTGGGCTTCAACTCCGGTGCATCTGATGATACCGGCAAGGCAAAGACCCAGGAGGACTTCGAGAAGGAGTTCACCACCGCGCAGAGCCTGGAGGGCGCACCAGGCAACTTCAGCGCTATCCGTCTTTACTCCAACATTCAGTGGGAGACGACCGACACACCCATCGCCGCCTTCCCTGCCGCTATCGCAACGAACTCCAAGCTCCTTCTCGGTATTTGGGCATCAGGCACGGACAACATTGACAACGAATTGAAGGCATTGAACTCCGCAGTCGAGGAATACGGAACAAAGCTGACGGATCTTGTTATCGGACTGTCTGTCGGTTCCGAAGATCTTTACCGTGTGTCGGAACCTGGTATCCGGAACGAGGCTGGTGTCGGTAACAGCGCGGAGAAGATTGTTGAATTCATCAAGACTGCGCGCGAGCGTCTTGCCGATACCCCACTCAAGGGTGTGAAGATCACCCACGTCGACACCTGGACTGCTTGGGTCAACGAGTCGAACAAGGCTGTCATCGACGAGATTGACTTTTTGGCTGTTAACGCATTCCCCTTCTACGAATCCGAGCTTGATAACAAGATCGATAACGCAGGCAAGCTCCTAAGCAGTGCTATCAGCGCAACTGAGGGCGTCGCTGGAGACAAAGATGTCTGGATTACCGAGACTGGCTGGGCGTACAGTGGTCCTGACTTTGGTGCTGCCACATCGACTGTAGATAACGCAGAGACATACTGGAAAGATGTCGGTTGCGCGCTCTTCGGCAAGAGGAACGTCTTCTGGTACACACTCCGCGATGCCAACCCTGCAAACAAGGTCAAGTTCGCCATTTCGGACAAGCTGTCCACCACCCCGCGCTTCGACATCAGCTGCCCAGAGCAGAAGGAGCTCCCCTCGGCAGAGCCCGCCACAAACAACGGTACTTCGACCGGTGGCTCGTCGAGCAGCAACTCGACTACAGATAGCGGTAACAACGACAGCAGCAGCAGCAACAACACCAACGGCGGAAGCGATGGCGGAAACGGCAATGCTCAGCAATCTGGCGCTGCCGCTCCCAGCGGAACCGGTGCGGGAGCTGCTACCTCGGTGTCGGTCATGAACTCAATGGCCATGGCTTTGTCTGTCGTCTTTGCTGCTGCTGCCTGGGCTCTGTAGGCGTGGATGTAACTTTCGAGACTAGCTCTTTTGCGGCATTTCCTTGTGTCAATGTAAGATAGATGAATGCGTTCATATAGGGTCGCGAATGGATGACACTCGCACCTAGTTTGAGCGACTGGTTCGCAACACTATGGTTTCATAATATACTAAGAGAATGAGATGGCTTTGTGCAGATATTACTTTGGGTGCCACCTTGAAGAATCTTGAGGTGAAGTTTGATTTGATTCAAGTTGACGATAGAACAGAAGAAGTCATGGTCCATGCACTAGCCAGTCGAGACGCGTCATGACCCCACACTCAATCGACACCAGCATTCTCTCGTTCTCCACCTGCTTCTCATCTCCTTAACGTCAAGAAGACACAACATCTCCCGACCACACAAAAAACCACCAATGGGCGGCATTCTATTATTTCTGTCTGGTCTGCCAACGACCTGACCAGGGGCTCATCCTCTCTTCGCCCACGTCCGATCTAAGACCTTCCCGCTGTTTTTCAAACACGGCCGACCGGACACACTCGACCTACTTCCGTCATCAGACTCATCGGAATAGAAAAGTTCAGGACTGTGGGTCTTATACCGTTGCATTGAGCTCATAGTTGGGGCCATGTAACGTGGCAGGTCCGCTTGCGGCTGAGAAGATAGCGGAGTTGCGGGTGGTGTGATAGCAGCATGCGCCTCGTGTTCGTATCGACGAATGACTTTTGCAGAGAAAGGATCCTTAGGAACCGCAGAAATCCGAATTGGTGCAGTCCGAGGGATTGGTCCAAAGCTACGGCTAAGGGGGGTCTGCGGCGGTGTCTGCTCCGTCGGTGCTGGCGTATCGTTGGATGCGTTTGTCGTTGGTATAGAACCTCGAGGCTTAGACTCTGACAGTGATCGCCGAGGGTTAGAAACTCTCAACTTTCGAAAAGAATTCCCGATGGATGAGAGCATAGACGTTGTACGAGGTTTGGTGGTATATGCATCTGTCTTTGCTGGCATTTCGGCAATTTTGGACGGTCCCTGAGGCTTTGGGGCGAGAGGCTTCCGAGGAGGTACCATCGGGGTGAGTCCAGGTTTCTCCCGAGGCTTTGCAGACAAAGCATTATCCTTATCTCGAGAAGTATTTGCTGTGAACCTCTGTCGCTGAATTGTAGGCTTTTGTCTGACTCGTTTGGCTGACTGACCTTTCTCCCTCATTCTCTTGAGCTTCGCCAGCTCCAGGCTCTCCGTCACTCTTGCTCTTTGCGAGCTTTCGTGATTATCTCTGAGCTCCTGAAAGTGGATGGCCTGAAGAATCAACATCCTAGCAGCGACATTAGTGTCTTCCTCGAAAACACCATATGCGTACTCAGTGAAGTCCGCCCAGGTCCGTACTTGCTCTGGTAGTGGGAAGCAAAAGTCCACCGACTGATAGACTCTGCGAAGGTCATCCGGTATTTGCTTCGCACTCATAATGATGGACAGCATAGGTGTTGTTGCAATCAGCCCTTTTGCTTCAAAGACGAGCTTGCGCACACTGCCATATAAGGATGCACAAGCTCGATTGCATTTTGGATCAAGCTGGCAGCTGCTGGGAACTTCGAGCAGATAACGATCAATCTCACCATATTGGATTGAACTTGACGATCGTTTAAGGCGTTTGGAACTGCCGATTTCAAACGACTCCTTCGTACGGTTTGAACTCCCTTCTTTTGGTTGATCCGCGTTCGAGATTGTTAACTCGTCATGAAGCACCGAGTCCAGCCTATACTCCGAGTCGAAGGAATAGTCCAAAATACACAAATACTCACATCCGGGTTCCAAGTGCCCAAACAACCATTCCCACGGCTCGATCATCTGCTTGTTTATACTGTATACGATTCTTGTCAAAGCTTCATCAGGCGCGGCGTGATCTATGAAAAATCTTGTGTTGACAGTCAGTGTCCCAGGTAACAATTTGGCATCGCGGATATAGTTGACTGGTGCGGCTTTGACTATCGGCTCACATGCTGAAATGGGCAGCGGTGTATGACGAACAGGATTTTCTTCCCAATCGGGCTTCGAAGGCAGTACCTCAATGCCTCGACCGAAAACGCGGAGGAGAGTGCAAATGGTGTAAGGATTTGAGGACGCTACTCCGACGAGATCTCTCCGGGTGGATCTGCCGACATCGTAATGCATGGCCAAGGCTTGTAGCATCTATTGCAAGTCAGTCACTTGTTCTCATGTATGACATCTGCTTACCTTGGTAGCTCGTCTCTGGTTGCGATAGCCTTTCAACACCAGTAGTTGCGTTATCCACCACACCCGATCGTCACCGTGCATCCACTGGCTCATGAAGCAGTGTCCGACCTGTAGACCATTCTTAGTAATGGCTATCACTAGGATGTTATTGACTCCATCCGGTAGGCACTGAGCTCTTAGCCTATCGCGACTAAGCCGTATGTGCTTGCCTACACATGGGAGTTAGAAATGGCTTCGTTTTTGTCGCTCTACTAACCATACTCAGCCCAGGGGCCCATAACGAGACGTGCTCTCTGACTCCACACACCATAATTAGTCGAGAAGTGCTCAGCGCAAATCTCCAAATGTCTCTTCGTCACCACGCCCCCAGGGATGATGCGATATACTATGTCTTCGTCAATGTCTGGGTCTTCGTAGAGGTGGTTTGGCTCGCTACGGATGCGATATTCGACACTTTCGATGCTAGCAGGATCACGGTAAGCTCTTTCTTCTCTTGGATTATCGCCTCGTGTGATCAGCTGTTGAACGTGGTCCATGGCGGGATTACGTTTTTCTGATTTAGTGCATGTATGGCTTTTGTATTGTTTCGCATCGAGAAAAACGCGTTCGAAGATGTTGGTGTGAATGTCGACTGGACCCAAGACGACGTTTTCGAATGTTAAGCCTGCTCAAGCGAGACGTAGAACCATGGTAGAGACTCGACCACCTCTAACCACTACGAACTTGCTTATCTGCGGGCTTCTTCGCTTCTGTGCAGTCGAGCGGATGGATGCTTAGCTGTTTCCATTGTATTGTTCAACTCCAAGGTACCTGGGTCGTCAGGACGCTCCATTGTAGTGTTGCGTGAGGACAGTCGTGTCGGGTGCAATAGCGGGTTCGGGCGACTGGTTCTGAGTGCGGTTCAGCATGAAAATGTATGCTTTCTAGTGCTCACGGTAACGGATTTGGAGAGCAGGTAACGTCAGGTAATGCACCTACCTTCGTATGGACGGCAGTCAAGCTTACTACTACCAGGAAGTCGACTTCCGGCTGTCTTGACTGGAACAGCACCCCTGCGTCTGACATGCTGGTCACAAGTGGTACTCAGGTCCCGCAACGCCACAAGACACTCCTCAATGCCACATCAGGAAGCACAAAAATAGCATCTCGAATTCTCATTGGTCTGCTCGCAATATCACGTGCCTGGTGGATACCTCTCGCGAAGCGACAAGGTGAGGTGGGTCACTCAGGGAACCGTTGGCCAACCGCAGCGCCCACTCAGCGAGACGCTATGTCAGAACAGGCAATGTACGAAGATGTGGCCTGTGCACATGTAAGATAACGGCAATGGAGGATTAGGGGATGCTGGCAAGTCAATATACAGGTGGAGTTTGTTGTTTTGGAATGGTGCATGGCGTTCATCATTTGAAGGGCACTGCCGGCTGCTTTTTCCTGTTCGTTCACTTTCGTTCAGTCTTTACTTTCGAGCATCACGCTATACTACCCTTCCTTCGTTTTCTTCTTCAGCAGCCATAGAGATACACGTCAAATTACTCGAGAGTATCTATCAGCCCCGTAACCTGCTACATTCATCGATAAACAAGGTCCATCTCCTACCTGACACGAGAACGGTAGCACCGTTGTCAAGCCTTCACATCATAACATCACTTGCATTAAGAGCGATACGCAAGCATGATTCAAACAGCAATCCTCCTTCTCGCGCTTCTTAACAACGCAACCGCCCATCCTCTCATTAAGCGCGACGAATACGCAATCCCAGAGACCGTCATCATCCTCCTCATCATGCTAGGCGCCGGTATATGTGTTTGCGTCGGCTATGCCATAAACGCGACCTTTGGTTTCAGGGAGGACGGCAACGGCATGAAGCCGATGACGCCAGAACAACAGGAATACATGGCTCAGGTTCGGGTTACGAACATGAATGGATTGATGGCGGAGGGTGCGAGAAGCCATCGGGGTGGACTGAGGAGAGGGGAAGTGGTGTATGATTAGAGGAAAGGAGGAGACAGGAATTTGGAGATTTAGGACATCTACTGCAAGTAAAGGGTATATTCGAGGAAGATGGCATACAGAAGTGCATTGGGGCCGACACATCAAAGCGAATGATGGATAAACCCCTTCATTCTTTGAACATCTCCTGTATGTTACTGTATTCAGTTGGATGGAAATGTGTAATCATCAATCCAGGCGCATGAAGCTGGTGTCGCAAGGTTACAGTGTATACGACCATGTTTTATGGATCTTCAAGTGACTCCCATGGGAGCGTACAGTACTTTTATTCAAAATGTCATCCGCCTTATCTCTCGTCATATATCGGCGGACTTTCACCCCTCTCATACTTTGGGACAGGATCTCTGTCTTCCAAATCGCCCTCTTCTCGCACTACATCGCCGAAGAACGTGTCTGCAACATCAATCCATAGATATACTCTCTTCAGTCCTGTAGTTGTGCATTTCTCCACTCTTCCCATTCTTCCTTCATCTTTACCAATCGCGCTACGTACTGCATCAACTAGACATTCTTTTCTGATGTTTTCGTGATGATGAAATTCTAGAACAATATGATCTGCGTAGAAGATGTCAGGGTTCGACCATGATGGTAAAGGTGCGTTAGGCGTATAACGAATGGCGTATAAGTGACGAGTATATGTGGTCAGAATGGTGGGCGACGACTCTGTTGATTTACTCCTCCGAGTCGACTGCGGCATGCGTTGAGTTTCTTTTACTCTGTTAGCCTTCACTTCAATATCAAACAAGGAACACCGTGTGCTGGACTTGTACTCACCAGACGCAACCAACCCATCGATGACATCTTGGACTAGGTCGCCGGCTTTCTTTACCCTAGCTTCTAACGACCCAAATCCGCCATTAGCCACGGGCATCTGAATTTCACCGCCCCTTGCATCTCCTCGCTGCTGTCGTTTTCTGCGAACTAATTCATTTGCCCATAT
>Ga0265797_10001647_pt1 | contig 39109 bp, 47 predicted proteins | sample P2T30metagenome_FD_192433 | JGI IMG/M metagenome (GOLD analysis project Ga0265797, IMG submission 192433) | Plant litter microbial communities from East Loma Ridge, Irvine, California - P2 T30 | ecosystem: Environmental > Terrestrial > Plant litter > Unclassified | place: USA: California...
GGTCGACCCTTGCGGGTACGACAGACTGATTACGTCAAGTCCTGGCGGGGCAGAGAGGAAGAAATGTAGGTCTTCTACCATAAAACTCTGATTGTCTTCCAAACTAACAAAGCAGCAAGAAGCTCACATCCGAGGGAAAGATCCCACACAACGAGGAACTCGAAAAGCACCCCGAGAAATCAATGGAAGGCAGGATGTGGCTCATGGGAGATGTATCCGCCATGATCAATGTTAGTCTCTTCTTCCTCCCAGTCAAACGCAATAGCTAATGAACAGGATGTCAAACCCGCCAAGGAGATCGTCGATGATATGATCAAAGAAGCTAAACAGTGTCTCGAGCGTGGATCCAAGCTTGGCGGTGGAAGCAGGGCTAAATTGTAGTTGGCCAGAATCAGAATAGTAGGTTGTGCAAAGTAGTAAATGATGTATGTTCTGTCGTTTTGCCGTGTCACGTATGAAACCTACAGACTCATCCCCGTGATCCTCTTGTAACGCTAGATGCGTGAGAACCAGCTGTGAAAGAGGTGGTGTTAGTAGTGCTCTCGCCTATTTGACTCATCGATAGTTGTAGTGGGTCCTCCGATCGTGTATCAGATCTCCTGCAGAAAGGAATATAGAAATAATATCACAAGAACTAGATCGACCTTACAACAGTTATTATACTATATCAGATAACATGAATGATGTAGTTATGAGAAACATGTTATGTCGTGTGTAACGTCCTTTTCCTCCTCAATTCTTAAGCAAAACCAAAATCGAAAGAATACCATATACCCAAAAATTGAATGAAAAAAAGAAGATTTTAGGCGTCTGCTCTGAGTTTATTCCTGAGAAGAATCAACAGCCATTCCGGATCCCATTCCCCTATTCCAACCACATCCCCTTGTCTGCCTTTCTCCCCGTCATCGTAATTCTCTAATAACGGTTGCGATTCGAATCGAGAGGTCTTGGCCATTGAACTTCGTCGTGGGAGAGACCTTTCGCTACTACCTGATCGGTAGAGTGGCGGTTTCCCAAGTCGTGTTGCTACGTGTTCAGGGATTGAAGAAGCCGACTCCTCTGTACCAGGTGGTTTGGGAGGGAAAGAGTAATTCGAAAGTCCGGAAAACAAGCCTGTATTGGGTACAGTCTCGGGAAGAGGTGGAGCAGTAGTGACATTACTGGAAACTGACTCCTTGTGTGGGAATTCAAATTGAACCTTTGAAGGTCGCCTGTCTTGATGAACGCGTGGAGGGGTAGTGACGATATTATCGTATTTCGAAGCAGACGCAATATTACCAGCCATTACACATGCGTTCTGCGCTCTAAAGAGTGGGAAAGGTAGCCATTTATCGGTAAATGTGTTGACTGCCGCATCGTAATTGGCGTAAAAGACAATCAGGTAGGGAGGGGTGAAACCGGATAGACGGGCTTTGCTATTCGATCCAGGCGTAAGCGGGACGAGCATCGGATGTAGGGTTAGGCGAGGAAGGATATGCGACATGTCTTCGATAGTAAGCATATTGTCAAGCATCGGTACGATAGCTCGTTCGAGTGCCGTCAACAACCGACCGACGACCGGACCGCCAACGTGATTGGCGTCGATAGTCATATTCCTCGAAATGACACTGAGAAGGCTCATGCCTTCTAGCCATATCAATGCCTCCCCAATCTCTTCCACTGATCCAGAGAACTCTTCTCCAGTGATCTGTCCAGGAGCCGGATTGAAGGAGCAAAGTTCCCGCATAGGTAACTGAGCCCTATTGGCTTGCTCGAGTAAGATCCGCAGGCCATCGAACGGAGTAGCTTGCACGACGGCGATACCGGTATACAGAGTGTTTGGTCGGAGAGAAGTATGCGCCGTACTATCGCACCATAGTGAAATATCCTTCAGTAGCGGAAGCGTATGCTCCAACGGCACCGATAACGACTTGTGTATCGTGGTAGCTACCGCAGTGGGATCAGCAAAGATGTGATGTCGTGCCAGGAGATCCGATTGTTCCTCGGCGGAATTGACCCTACGGACAAGGAAGACTAGTTGACCTTTGGATACCGTATCGTTCGAGTTGGAGAGTTTGACCCATCCGCTGCAGATCAGCCATTGTCCCGGTGTAAACGAAAAGAATAGCGTACGTAGTCAAGATCTGATCATACAGAACACCAAGCCTCATAATACCCTGCTCCTGCCCGGTGACCCGCACAGCCAGGTTTGCAGCGGCATTTCCAAACAATTCCAGGAATTTAGCGATACTCAGCCTGACAGGCCTATTGTCCTGAACAGAAGATCCTTCGGTATACTGCGACCCTCTCCTCATTTCGGCAATAGCGGTGTTCATGACAACTTGCCCATTGATGGCTTCTTGAGTAAGAGTATTCGGATTGGGCACAAGTCCAGATCGCCATGACCAACTCATTTTGAGTGCTGATACGAAAGCGTCATGCCCTGGAGTCAGATCCATGCCAAGTGCCGAAGAGCTTGTTGAGGTAGATTCCGATGATCGCTTCGAGGTGGAATACTGATCACCTGTCAAACTGGCGATATCGCACATTGGCAACATTCCATCTGTCGAGTTGACGAGTACTCGGTCGTACTGATCCAAAAAGACAGCGGCAATGACCACCCTTCTCCTTCTCCTTCTCTCCCTAGACTTGGCCCATGAAGAGACGGCAAAGAAGACGGCACACCCGACACAAGCGGCGAAAGCAAGCGCAGTGACGACTCCAACGATAGCAGCGTTTGTACCCGTCAATTGTGATTGTCGAGAGATAGCTTGATCCCGTGGCCATCCATAGACTGTTCCTTTCATACCGGTAAAATGCATGAGGCAGACTGCAGCAGCAAGAATGACGGCAACGGCGAGTTTGGACCAAAGTGTATGTTTGAGTTTGGGTCGAAGCATGATGAACATGATGTATAAAGCGATACAGACGGCTCCGGAGGCGATAATGATTGAACCCGCAACAAATTCGGGTCGATAAGCGATATATGGCATTCCAGTGATGGAGGCTTGACCAATGTAGTGCATCCCAGCGACTCCGAAACCGGCTATAGTACCAGTGATGAAGATCTTGACGATATCTGTAGTCGTGACGACGTCGAATCCGAGGAAAGTCTCGACTTTGCCAAAAGCCCGTCGCGTCAATGTCTTGCGTGGACCATGCGGATCAGTGTCCAAATGCTCGTGTCCATCGAGTTGAGACTTGATGTTGGGTGACTGTCGACCGACGTCACTATTCTTGCGGGAGACTTGCTGGTTCTCGGTATCAACATCGGCTTCGGGCATGGACTGGATTCTAGTGAGATTGGTAGGAGGGCGAAGATTCTTTTCAGGTCTGCCTCCAAAAGTGACGGTGGGTAGCGAAGCTCGACGCTTGTAGGGTTCGAAACCAGAATCGACCGATGCCCAAGGGTTGTCTTGAAGCAGGGCGGTAGTTGAGTCGTTGGCATTAACGTTGCGGACCGAGTTGTTGTATCCAGGAGTAAATAATTCGCTCTGACCAGACATGGGTTGGTCGGTGGGTAGAGAGCCCCGTCGCAAATTGGAATTAAATATCGAAGGTGGCATATCAGGCATGATAGCACCATGATGTGGATCATGTGCGTCACCATTGATAGTCGAAGGCGTAGGGGTAGGGACTCGTCGTTTATCAAGTTCAGCTCTTACGGCCTGTTTACCCAATCTGAATTCCATCTCGTCGAGTGTCTTATCCCTCTTGATGGTAACTCCGTGCTCATCCATTTCCCAATCATTGGCATCATCCATCTTGTCGCCCTTCTGTCCGATACTGCTCCAGCGATTCTCGCCTGTTTCGACTAGTGACCATTTAGCCACTTTTCCAGCTGTCTCCATCAGAGCTCCAATCGCAGCACCCATTCCTGATTCTGATCCTTTCATGCCTCCTCTGTGTGTCTTCTTCCATCGACCGTATTCGTCTCCGCCGCTTCTCTTTCGCTTTTCCTTTCTACGTCGTCTTTTGCCTGGTAACGTGAACCAATCGTGTATATCGGTACCCATGATAAAGAATGCCAAAGTCATGGCCGTGATGGAAGCGACGAGCGAGAGGACAGTGAATCCAGGATCGTATTGCAGATAAAGTGATGGATACATTTCCATATCCTGCATGGGGTGATGGAGCGACAAGGAGTTGTTGAAGACGAAATGCATGGCGAAGGTCGATACTCCTCCGAAACAGATTCCAGCCGAGGTCAAGAGTAATCGGTTTCGCCATCCAGCATTGTTTGTCCGGCGTACGAGGAGTTCAAGTGTACAGAGCGATCCGACGAATGCGATGATGTAAGACAAGACGATGATTCCTGCTTTATATTTCTGGACGAGGATCACGTATCCGGTAGGAATAACCCATTTGCCATCATCGTCCAGAGCTGCTACGGCGAGAAGAGGATGGTCGCCACGGCTACCGCGGGGCGTCAAGAAGTGGGCGAGTTGGTGAGCGGCGGTCTGCAGCGTGACGGTGATGTTGGAAGTCGTGTCTGTAGAGTCCATGATGTCGGCGGACGTAAGCAAGGGGTGGGACGGATCTAAGGGCGGAAGAGGCGTCGAACCGACATATGGTAGACACAAAGAAAGGGCGAAAGTGATGGTCTTGAGATCAAGCCGAGTCCGAGTAGACGCAAGTGTATTGGTCGAAGTTCGTGATCGTCTAGGTCTCCTGGGCTGTATAGGAGTAGAAGTAGATGTAGAAGCAGAAGTAGAAGTGGATTGGGATTGTTTGAGTGTATCCATTTGAGAGCCTGTTCTGGATTAGCGCTCCATTCTATAGGCTCCATCCGTGACGCTCTCAAGGTGTGAATTTATCGGTAGAATGGTCTGTGCTTGCTAATTACCTTCCCAGACTCGACACAAACGGTAGAGTAATGGGGCGGGTCAAAGGTATTCGGGTCCCGAACAAAATAAAGACCATGTGATATCATTAAAGGGCGAAAGTGGAAGGAGGGGCGGGGTTGCTTATGATCGAAATAACTGAATCTCACTTACACTGTGTTTAGATTGTTCCTCCAGCAATTGTCTCTCCGCTACAAACGCGACTCCGTTCCGGGTTTGCTCACACACGTCGCCGGCGTCGTTCTTCTGATGATGACAAGTAATCGAGGCTAGCGTTACGATTGACGTGCTCGTAGTCAATGTATGTAAAGGAGTGTGGGATGCCGTGAAACCAATCTAGACAGCGTGGCAGTGTGCGTGTGTGTGTGTTGTGATCGGACGCTTTGACCTATGACGGTGTGGATCCTTCGTATTCTACCGAGCGAGAAGACTCCGCTGGGATTCCAGTATTGATGTACGAGTGAGCCGAGGTTGACGCGTTGGAGGTCCCTTGCAGAGGATGAAATATTGTGTGTTCCAGTTCCGAAGGTGATATGGACGACGTTTAGACTCGAACGAGTGTACTACAGTAACGGATAAGAGATGAGTAGGAGGTGATAGCTATGTGAATGGATTCAACCTCATCGTACCGGAAAGCGTACAGAAGCGGTAACGTTGAGTGTGCAGTTGAATTCAACTCAGTTGTACAAGCTTACAAGGCTAGAACTGTATCTATACCACTATTTGTAAGCTCCTCTCTTCATCCCCCTACACTCAATTTCGATCACTTCAACGGTCTGGGAGCCGGTCTGCCCTGATTTAGGATCTACTTGACAAGGGGTAAAGTCAGAGATCGTTCTTGGCATGACAGTTCGGCTTCTGCAAATGGCCGTACCACCGTTCAGGGAATTAGAGTACAGAAAGTCTGATATATCCTGAATGATCGATATTCCAGCCTTCGCCACCGATTGAACCCTGAAACAAGCTGACCGCCGCTTGCTAGAGTTACAGGTAGAATGCATGCAATAAACGGAGAACAAGGAGTGACTCTGCGTGAGAGAATTGGGTTGTAGAGTGGTCCGTGAACCTAGATTACAAGGAGCGTACCAAGAGTGATCAGACCCATAACGGCACCAGCGACATCCAAGCGCAGAGCGGTCGTGCTGGACCCAGCGTTCGGCGTCTGAGTGGCGGAAGCAGCTCCGGAGGACGCACTGCTGGCGCCCGAGCCTGATCCTGAGCCACTAGCAGAGGGACTTGCGGTACCACTTGAGGTAGCACTGGCTGATCCACTCATACTGGAGCTAGATCCAGTTGAGGAGGAACCACCTCCAAGTCCAGCAAGCGAGTATCCCATCTTGGTCCAGCTTGCGCCGGAGGCGACTTGATAATTCGAGATCGCACCTGCAATGTAGTAGATATCACCGTTTGATGCGACTTGAACGACATCCGAAGGTGAGGCGGCGTAGGCGGCTTGGGTGTCTTTGTCGGAAGGAGCGGGTAGGATCTGGGTAGAGTTGATGAGATCGGTCGCGTATGGTGCACCATCAGTTGAAGCGTAATCCCCTGGGTTGGTCCAGTGTGAGACGAGATAAGTGTTGGAGAAGTCGTCGGGGATGAAGATCATCTGGGATCCGGCCTGCATGTCAGCAACTGTCTGCCAAGGAAGCGAAATGGGCGTACGTTGTTTTGAGCGTCGGGAACGCTGACGGCTTGACCAGCGGTATCGGGGAAGGCAGATCCACCGCCAACGGTAGGGTATGCCTGAGCTTCTGGCTGGAAGTATGCGTCTAACATGAGCGCCCATCCACAAAACAAGTAAGAGGCATACAGTGAATGACAAAGACATCAGCTGATCCAGCAGCTGTGCTAGGTACACCAAAGAAGTCTGAAATTAGCATATCGTCCCTCGACCCCCTGTGATGCCTCACTGATATGATTACTAGCCTGCGCCATAGTAGTCTGGTAGCTACTAGCATCGAAGCTAGGATCGTTGACAGCCTCCCAAACGACCGCGTTTCCACTAGCAGACTTGGTAACAGTGCTCATATCAAGCTGATACATACCCCCTCCACCGGTAGGTAGCGTAAAGAAGACATTGGTGTCATGATCGAGAACCGACCCGGATCGAGTACCAAGGTTTGAAGGAGCCGAAGAACTGGATTGGGTAGACCATGCGTCGCCTGCGAAATCGTAGATATAGACTGCCTGGATTGTCAACGGGAAACACAAGGTCAAAGGCCGTGCGAGAACAAGGGGGGAGGGACTTACGCTTAGATCGCTTGAATCGGCCCCGAGCACATACATGGCATTGTTAGATTGCGATAGAAAGCATTGGGTGGAGTTGCCGGACCATGGTCTACATATCAGCCGAGCTGGACGCGCAGCTCAGTTATGGATCGGGGTACTTACGGTCGACCAGAAGTCGTTAGATTCTGTGGACTAGGTGCTACTAATCAGCATTCCGCGTCCCTGTCTTCTGTAATGATTGCGAAGGGTCCTACATCCCCATGAGCCACTGCCACCAAGCTTGACATCCTCACTACCTCCAAAAGCGTACAGACTCCATTCAGCATCGAATTGAACACATGGTACAGCCCCGGCACCAGCGATGAACGGTAGTGCGGCGAGAACAGTCTTTTTGCTTGATCGGCTGAACATTCTGGAGTGATTCTACACGGATTTAACGAGTAAAGGTAGATGACAAGGGTTGTTGACGGAAAAAAGTGACTTTGTGTGGCTTTGTTCGAGAATAGCTTGCTGTGCTGCGATCTTGGAAACCGCCAAGGGGACGCGTAGAGCATAGTTTACCCGGTTCAACCGGGCCTGGATCAGATTGAAATATAGGCGTGAATGGAAACAGTTGGTGGCAAGGCGCCAGAGAATGTTACGTGCCGAGTTCTGAGCTTGACTATCTTGACAGTATTTGTACATTATCGACAGGAATCTAGCTCAAACCACCAATATGGCAGACTTCAACGCTATCGCAAAGCAGTTCACTGGTGCGTCTATCACAGCTGATGTGTTCCCATCCAGCAAGACTATCGCTGATGACTAGACTTCTACTACAACACTTTCGATGGTGACCGTGCCCAGCTCGCTGGTGTATACGTGAGTGCAGCCTCGACGTGTATGAGGTGCTGATGAGCTAGAGGGACCAATCAATGTTGACTTGGGAGAACACACCTATGCAGGGTACTGCCGCTATCATGGAGAAGCTCCAGGTGGGATAATACCTTTCTAGCTTTCAAGCTGTCCGGCATGGTACGGCAGCTGATACTGCAGGGACTACCATTCGCTAAGGTCGTCCACAAGGTCTTGACTCTCGATGCTCAACCAGCAAGCTCCACCATCGCCTCTATTATGGTCCTAGTGACTGGACAATTATTGGTGGATGACGGACAAAACGTATTGCAGTACTCGCAGATGTTCCATGTGAGTTCCTTCACCAACCGTCTGCGGACAAGCATAGAGTAAGCGCTTATAATAGCTCGTTCCAGAAGGACAGGGATACTTTGTCCAGAACGATGTTTTCCGATTGTAAGTTCACGTTCTCCGATGACTTGGCTGACAATATAGGGTTTACGGATAAATGTACATATGTCTCGCGGTAGATGTCATATACAGAGGGGACGATGGTGATTACGTTTAATGCATTTATCAAGTTCACCATTCCAAGCAGTCAAGTATAATACAAGCGAGTCAATCAATATTACTCCAGGTCGTTCCCTCCGCCCAGCCTTCTCGCTCACTGTTCATCATGAGCACCCGCCAGCCTATCCTGTCTCCACTTTTCACACCATTCAGCTATCCTCCTTACGTTCTCCTCGACTTCAGCGTCGCCCTCTCCATCGCTTTGTAGCTCCACGATGATTTCTTCGGCATATGATTCTCGTGATTCGGTAAGGCAAGTTTGCATGATCTCCGCCGTGATGTTCTCTTCCATCTTTGCTGGTGGGTAATTGCTGTTTGTCAGTCCGCGTTCTATCTGACACCCGGTCGGGCGTGAGAGAGAGAATGGGACTGGGGCTCACCGTTCTGTTAATCTCGAATGTAAGACTCCATTGTCGCAGCGTAAGACTACTACCAAATCTATCCATCTCTCGGGAAATAGTGAAGGATCATGATGATCAATTACGAAGCCTATGTATCAGCCATATACTCATCTCGCATGTTTCGCGGTTCAATGAGCGCTCGCAAACGTACCATGAGGAGCAGCCGCATCTTCCGGATTAACGACCTCTTCCATATAATCCAGTAAACGATCTTCGTCAATGGTCCAGCTCTCCCACTCTTTGTCCCAGCCCTCGTGGAATCCATGACTTTTGACTAGATCTCCAACATTGAGGTGTTCAAGGGGAGAGGGTGTGTCCTGGGCATTTTGGGTCAAGAGGGTCGAGTGGAGGGTCTTGCCTGCTCCCGGTGTTCCTGGCCATTAGCTTTGTTACTGCACACTGACAAGGATAACATACCGGTGATAAGGATAATGGGGTGCTGACGCTGGTGATGTGTAGTCATAATGCTTGTAACAAATGGGACAGACGATACATAGAGCGGACAAGCCAAAAATCTCGAATCCAGGGGCAGGGTAGCGGGGCACCAAGAGGTAGGAACATCTCGAGCCGATAAGAGAACTCTTGACTGTTGACTATACATCCTCGTCTTCAGCTCTGAGGAAGGTCAACAATGCTCAGGTCGTGTGCGAGACCACTGAGATCTGTCAGTGAAAGGTCCGCCGCAAGTCGGAGATCGTATACCGCTTCTGCCCTTTCTGAGATCAAGCAGAAATGGGTATGTCACCCCATTATCTTTCCGCTTGTACTACTGAAGATCAGAACGACCGCCTAGTCTTCTCAGAAGAGGTCGAGCATGCTCTCAATAGCAATGAGCCAATAGTGGCGCTTGAAACTGCGATTGTCACTCATGGTACGCCCTACCCTGCATCCATCGCGCAATGTTGACAACCAGGAATGCCCCACCCCAGGAATTACGAGACTGCTCAATCAGTTGAACAGATCCTTCGCTCTCGCTCAATCACCCCAGCCACCATAGCTTTGATCTCGGGAAAGATCCATATAGGTCTCTCAGATTCCACACTCGCCTCCATATCTGACCCTTCTTTCAAGAGTGTCAAGGTATCAAGACGGGATCTAGCGCCGGTATTGAGTCTGGACGGGAACGGAGGAACGACAGTCGCTGGGACAATGTATATAGCTCAGAGCGTCGGAATACCATTGTTCGTCACAGGGGGTATTGGGGGCGTACATCGTGGAGCCGAATCTAGTTCGTCCCTTTCCGCGCACAATCAGAGGCAGGGCTGATGCCAGGTATGGATATTTCGGCAGATCTGATTGAACTGGGAAGAACGCCAATGGGAGTCATTTGCGCCGGAGCTAAGAGTATTCTCGATATTCCGAGGACTTTAGAGGTCCTAGAGACGCAAGGAGTATGCGTGGCTTCGTACGGTCAGAAGGAGTTCCCAGCTTTCTACACGCCCTCTTCGGGAGCCATGGTGAGTTGTCAAGTACACAAGACACGATTTCGAGCTGAAGAAAAGGCTCCATGGAGAGTAGACGACCCGTCTTCCGCGGCCAAGCTGATACGTGCGTCCATCCTACATCCGGGCTGATGTCAGATACCGGCCTGAACTTGCCCAACCCACTCGCTACACTCCTAGCTGTTCCCCCACCTCCTTCGAAGACCGGCGATAAAGTACAAGAAGCTGTAGAGCAAGCTGTCAAAGAGAGTAAAGAACAGGGGATCGATAAGAGGGGTAAAGAAGCTACTCCGTGGTTATTGAAACGGGTCGGTGAATTGACTGGTGGATCCGCACTGGAACTGAGTAAGTCGTCCTTCTTGTCCATTTACTGTTTACTGTAGTGCAGGAGCTGACTCCTTTCAGATATCAAGTTGATTGAAAATAATGCCAAAGTAGGGGCGGAGGTAGCTTTGGCCATGGCAAAACTCAGACAGTCCAGTGCACATGCATCCTCATCGAACTATTACCCTGGGTCCGGCCTTGGCTCGGGCGAATCTGAGCTATCCCACTCTGCATCAAGCGGCTCGAGGGATTCTAGAACAGCCGAATTAGTATCAAAGCCGCCTACGGTTCAAGTATTTGGATCGGCTGCTATCGATATCACTACCCGCCCCTCTATCCCACTTCAACCTCGAACCACAGCGCCCGGATCAATCCTGTTGACTCCAGGCGGCGTTGGGCGGAATATAGCAGAAGCCGCTCAAAACCTCTTATCTCCCGGATCGGTTCAGCTCGTGTCGGCAGTCGGGAACCAAGGTGAAGGTGTGGACGGGTTTGGGAAAGTTTTGAAGCTCGAAATGGAGGGTAATGGGATGAGGACTGATGGATTGATCGAGATGGAAGGTAGGACGGCGGGATGTACATTGTCTCTAGGCATGGAGGGGGATCTCAATGATGGCGTGGCTGATATGGGGATCATTGAGGGCTTGACTCCTGATCTTGTACCTCACACCTGTTTTGTCGGATCACGAAGTGAGAAGCTGACGAGAAGGTGGAACAAGCGATCCGGAGGGGGAACCCAAAGATGGTGGTATTCGACTGTAACATTCTCCCCAATTCCATCACTACCCTCTTGAAGACTTGTACAGAACTCGTAATACCAAGTACATTCCTTCCCCCGCCCATCGTCCGCTCAAGCTGATAAGTAGCGTTTTGCGATCCTACCTCGACTCCTAAATTACCTCGCTTACTCGCCGCCTTAGATCCTTCTCGACCAATCACACATCTCTCACCCAACCTCCTCGAACTCGATTTACTTCACTCATGCCTACCTACCCTACCTGACGACGTGCAGACAGAGTCATGGAACCGTATAAATTCGTACAACCTTTTAGCTGATTTCCGAGCCAAATCAGAGACTTGGACCGCCAAGGCGAAAGGAAGAGGATGGATGGCTGAACAGGGCGTGATCCAAAAGGCAATTGGGTTACTGCCGTTCGTAGAGGACTTGTGGATCAAATGCGGCAGTCTCGGGGTTGTGAGGGTTCATATCACTTCAGACAAGGGGGGACCTGGGGAACTGAGGCATTCTCTACCTAACGGGAGGGTGTTGAGGGTCAAACATTTCTCACCGTTGACCATTAAAGAGGAAGAAGTGGTCAGTACGACCGGAGCTGGAGACACATTGGTCGGTGGTCTTGTTGCTGGTCTTCTAAGCGGAGAAGACGAGGAAGTCTGGGTGGAAAGGGCATTAGAAAGGGTTAAAAGGACCATGATGTCTCACCGAGCAGTCGCATGATTTGTACCACTATATATACCTCATCGTAATGATTTGCATCGCATACAATCTTGTCCTAGTTCTCCACATCACTCTCTTCAATCTATTGTCAGCGCCAGAAAGCGTGAGATCACTTACATCACTTTCGTTCGCCTTCTTCACACCCGTCCTACCCTCTGTTCCTTTCTTGGATGCGAGCCTCCTAGCTGGATTATCGGGGAATAAAGTTTCCATACCAGAAACATCCTTCTTGGTAGCACTGAACCCTTTCTTGTCTCCAATAGCGGATCTGCCATTAGCAAGTGCACCACTCGATGATAAGTGTATAAAGGAATATACTCAGCCCAGTAAAGCAAAGCCTGACCAACACTTGGTTCTTCATCGCTAAACGCCTTGATCTTTGAAACAAATCCATGTGATTTGTTCTCGTCGAAAGTACCAAATACCCATCGTTGATAATCGGTCAAAACGTAGTATTTACATCCTAATCGCTCACAAGCACCCCATGATCGAGACCAGTACCATGATGCTTTGGATTTAGTGTTGTAGTTGTACGGTCCCTGCTGTGTCAGCTGGACGGACTGAATTGAGCCCAGAAGACAACGAACCGTGACTACGTATTCGTCCCAATCGGCTTGGGTGAATGCTGAAGAGTTGATGGTCCTGACAACCATCTTGACCTCCTCTGTACCTTGTTTGACAAGTAGGAACTCTCCAGAACCTTTACTGTCAGCTGACCCTTATTGCGACGAGAATAGACGTGCCCAAGGGGGATTTACTAAACTTCCATACCCATCCTGCTACATCTTCTGAAGTCTGGACTTCTAGTTCTTCCCCACCGTCCTGACATCAGCATCAGTGTAATTCTCAAGTCATCAGTCCGAAAGACAACTCACACTCTCGTAGCCTGCAGCATCAAGAGCTTTTGCCCCTCCTGGACCAAGCTGAGTATCTTCCTTGTCTGCGTCCAATGCGGTCAAGACAGACGATACGGCAGCCAAAGGCAATGTAGAGAGGGCTGTGCGTCAGTCAAATTACACCACACATTCTAAATCGCGTTGGTCTGAACATACAGGTTTGCAAGTCCGAGGGCGATTTGATCACGGAAGGCAACTTGGAAATAACCTGGACAATCTTGGGGTACTTGTGCTTAGGGTGAGGTTGAATAGCTTCTTTAGGTACTTCTTCCTCGAAGTCTATTGTAAGCGTCTTTCATGCATAGGTTCTGAGCAGAACACTATACGCACACTTAGTGACCCTCTCATTGAGATCATCAATGACCTCTACACCTTTCAAACTACCCTCCCAGCTTGCTCGGGGTCCAGTCCCGCCGGTTCCAGGGGGATATTGCTCCCTAATCTGAGGAAGAGGCTTGGCCAGATACTTTTGTACTTCGAACGGTGGTTGAGGCATGTTGATGATTGATCTGTGTACGGGAGATGGGAACGTTGTTGAGTAACCACTTATGTTAACTGGTCATCATTCCCAAGTGATCGACACCGGACAACGTCGGGTGTGTCCGTAGCCGGCCTAATTCCGACTAATTCCTATATCCATACAGCGACTTCTTCCTTGTCTCTCAGCAAGCCCTCAACAGCTCTAGGCTCGCGAGAGGCTCGTCTGGATATCTCTACGCCATTGCTAGGCTGGTTCTGGATCTGGTGCTTACAGCAATCTGCATCGATTAATATGCCAGTGGGATATGTGGGTGCTCCACATGACCAGTTGACTTCTCGTAAGCGAGATAAAAGTCGCAAGCCCGTCAAAGAACTGTTATCTACACGTCTCACATGTCCACCTGCATTTTCAGACAGACACTCGTCCTCGGACGGGCGAGCTCCTCTCGTACACAGCTCCCTGCTCTAATGAGCATAGCCAAGAAGTCATACGCATCCTCAGCTTCACAAACATGGGATGCAAAACCCATCGACCTATCTTATGATCTCGTCGAACCAGCCAAGCCAAGTGGGGAGAGTAAAGGGCAGAGTCTAGTCATCTGTCATGGACTGTTGTATGTCCTTTCCGCTCCATGGAGCTAACCATGAGTGTACGAGTGTAGCTGAGATCTTAGCGGCTCAAAGCAGAATTGGAGATCATTAGCGAAAATGTTCGCACAGAAACTAGGGATGCCAGTCTACACTCTGGTGAATTCCGTCCCTCTAAGTGTTGTCCTGTAACGGTGAAGCTGATTTGTAGGATCTACGGAACCACGGTCACTCACCTCATGCCGAACCTCATACCTATACAGCGATGGCCCTGGATTTGGCGGAATTCATGAAGCAAAGAGGTTTATCTTCTGGAGTAAACCTTGTCGGACATAGCATGTATGCTTTCTTTCCTTCGACTATGGGGATGGTCAGGAGCTAATCTTAAGGGGAGGGAAAGCAGTAATGGCCTATGCCCTCAATAAGGATCTGAATACGCCTTTGAGGAGTCTGGTCAGTGTTGACATGAGCCCAGCGGTAGGCAAGATCTCGCCAGAGTGAGTCATTCGCCGCCGGAGTGATCAAGGTTGACTGACAACAGATTCGCATCATACGCCGAATGTATGCTGGAAGTCGAGAATGCTCAAGTCAAGACGAAAGCCGAAGCGGACAAGATTCTCCAGAAAGTAGAACCTGTACGATTACCTCTCCTAGGCATTTCACACAAGCTGACGTGTAGATGCTCCCAACCCGTCAATTTCTTCTCACCAATACTCGAACATCACCCTCTGGTCACCTCACATTCCGGATACCGTTGCAATTGCTGCACGACGCCATACCTCATATTGGCGATTTCCCCTACGCGCCCTCTAGCGTTACGTGGGATGGTCCCACGATGTTCATGAAGGGTGAACATTCTAAATACCTGAATAAACATAATATTCCCATTGCCAAGGGATTCTTCCCCAATATGAGGTTGGAAGTGCTCGAAACTGGACATTGGGTACATGCCGAGAAACCTGCGCAAACTGTCGGTCTAATCGATGACTTTGTAAGGGGTGTACGGGATTAGCTTAGATGCCGAAGTCCGACCTGTTGATTATACATGAAACTAGCATTATGCATACAGGTATCAAACCCCTAGCTAATATTTGCTTTTCTCAACTAATCAATCATTATGTACAAGCAGCCAGAGATATACGAGCCGTCTGAGTGATGACTCTCAGATCCGAGCTCGACTCTGAGGTGCTGCTGTTGGCTGTGCCCCTATAATTACGAAAAACCCATGCCCATAAGTAGGTGTATAGTCTGCCATGGCGAAACTTGCGTCTGAGGCTATTGATAAAGTGGGGGAGCCATACGATCCAGCTCCCACTCCAGTTGGTATACCGCCTTGATACATTTTGCCCGTATTAGATAGATAAGGGATATATGAAGATATGAGAAATATGGATTAGGACGGTAGATTGAAATGAGTAGGGAACAAGAGGGACTGGGGTTTATCTCATTCCAAATCGAATTGGCGATCGACACAGGGACTCGATCGTGGCCACTCATACTCACTCAAAGGTGTCAAGTGGAGCCGTTGTATAAAGAACCGAGATAGTGAGGACAAAGGTCAACATGTGTGCTTTCGTTAGAATGATGGGGAGGGGCGGAAGAACATGGTTCTTAAACATACACAAAAAGACACATTCGAGAGGCACCAGTCCGAAGCGGACGCCCTTTGTCACAGTGATTGAATAAAAGGCGAAAGGATTCCTTTCGGGCCGGATTGACCTGTTCCTGAAAAGTTTTAGAGATTCCTGTCAACGTCCAAGAGGTGCTATGACAATGGTCAGAATTATCAGACACGGATAATGAGTATTCCCTCCACCGGGATCCCTCCTTTCTGATCTTGATGCTTCATTGGAAGATCCGAGCTGGTTGTCTGGACAACCGATTGAGCCTCTGGTGACTGTGGTAGTGTATGTAACGTATATCCGGACTTCGTCATCAGTCGTCCGATTCGTACAATCACCGCCGGCTTGCGCGACCTCTGAGCGGATCGCCGAATCGTCCGGTCCGCAAGGGATCTTCCTTGCGGCTGGACTTGCTCCCCGAAGAGACAGCAATCCCGGTCACACGGCGGCTGCATCGCCGAGACACGGCTTGAGAAAGGTGGAGCTATGCATGTCGTCGTAGATCGTTTCGTGCCGGTCCCTCTTGTGCAGAGGAAGCACAGCCTAGCAATAAAAAAGTTAGGTAATAGCAGTATTTACCCTGAAAATGGCGAAACGTCCAAACATCACCGCAATCCTTCAAAGTCACTACATTCACTTCAAGTCGATAATTTCATCGCCCACTGTTACACCTCATCAACAGATCAAACCATATCGACTGCGCAGTGGACCTCAACTAGCATGTGTGAGTACCTCTCTTCCAATTTAGCGTCGAGATACCCCGTGTTTCATGTTTTCAGAACTGTCAAATGGGCAGTATCGCTTCACTAGTTATGCCATAACCCTGGACACCCTTTTTCGAGATGACTGCAACAACCTCCCTTATCTCGCCTCAGCTACCATCCCTTTTCATCCTCCTATCCCTGGTAGGGAGTTACCCGAGATCCACGTTTCGTTCACACAGCTTCTTGTGCATGTTCGCGTTGTTGCTTTCCGCAACTTAACACCGTACCCATCTACTCCACCCCATTACCACATTTCAGAAGGCACTGCGAAAATAGATCAATTCCTTTATTAAGGGTCTTGGCTCTACGTCTTGCATTCATATCCGTATCTCTAGTCCTCAACATAAACTGTATCCATAGTCCCAGATTCCGCGTCAACAACCATATCAAGAATCCCTCGCTGACATGTCTTCCTCTTCGGCTCGACCGACATCATCTGCCTCTCCCTCATCTTCCGCATCAACAGCCTCCTCCGAATCTATCGCACAGTCAAGCTCGGCCGCCGCCTCCTCCTCTTCTTCGGTAGCGGCATCCTCATCGTCTGCGGTCGCCTCTTCATCTGCCGCTGAATCATCTTCCGCTTCAGCCGAACCATCTTCTTCGGCCGCAGCTTCGTCTTCCTCGTCCGCTGCTGCGTCTTCGTCCGCAGCAGCCAGCTCGTCCGCCGCCGACTCATCGTCAATTGCGGAATCCAGCTCGCTATCTGCTTCGGCCTCCGAGTCGAGCAGCATCGCAGCTTCAGTCAGCGCTAGCGAAAGTCTCAGTGCTAGCTTGAGTGCTAGTCTGAGTGCTAGCGAGAGCGCGAGCGCTGCTGCATCATCGTCATCAGCTGCCGCTTCCTCGTCTTCTTCGCTTGGTGTCTCGACAAGTTTCGTTCAGGTGACCGAGACCATCAGCGGGTCGACCTCAGTCGGTTCTTCTGCTAGTGGTGTCACCACTGGTGCAGCTCAGTTGAATGGTGGAAGTAAAACCAGTAAGTCTAGCTCAGTGGAACCATGAGGCCATGCTGATCCCTAGACACTGGAGCCATTGCCGGTGGTGTGGTTGGTGGTGTCCTCGGTCTCGCTGCTCTAATCGGTCTACTGGCCTGGTTCCTACTCAAGAGACGCAAGTCCAAGCAGCACGCCTTTGACGAAAAGACAGTGAGTCGACTCGGTGCTTTTGGAATTGTGGATCTGACAAACAGTTCGACCCTCGACATTCCACACATGACCCTCTAGACCTCCTCGCGCCCTCTGTACCTGACATGGGATCAGGAGCCGCCGCAGGACATGTCGGTGGAAATACCGCCGCTACAAACGTCGATCCCTTCCCCTACGACCCTTCGGCTGGCGCCGGAAACTCATACGCTTACGACCCATACTCTGGACAACCTTCTATGGATATGCCGGATGCTCGCAACTATACTGCTGGAGCAGGTGGTTATCCATCATATGGAGGTGGAGAAGGTGGGTACGGCGCTGCTGCTGCTCTAGGTGCTGGTGCCGCTGGTGTCGGTGCAGCGGGCTATGCTGCAGGACGTGGATACAATCCTCAGAGCAATACCGACTATTCTCAATACTCGACTTCGGATGGTGGCCATGGACAGACTTCACCACCCATGACTGCCGCTCAGGCAAAGCAGCGCGAAGCAGCAAACGAGCGTGCTAGGAATAGGATGTCACCACAATACGGCAACTACGGTGGGCAGCAGCCGTACGGTCATGGCGAGGCGGGAGGAAGTGGATCGCCAGAAGAGGATCCCGCGAACAGGAGACAAAGTCAGGCCTACAGTGAGGGCAGATCCACAGTGTACCAGCACACTGATTATGGATCGGCGCATGACGGCACGGAAGAGATAGCGGATGCTCCACCGGAGATCCCTCCAAAGTGAGTCCAACTTGCATCAACGATGGAAATGATAGCTGACTTCCAGTTATCACTCGATTAGAAACTAAATGACTAGTCTTGAATCTTGATTCGTCTGGTACGATCTGAACTGTCTTGCTAGAAATGTATACATAGTGCAATTATATAGTACACGCATTCTTGATGGATATACTGCTTTTCAAGTAGATGCGCAACGGCTTGAAATAAAACCAGTCGGCGTGATCTCGCCAGATCTCTCGCTAGATGACTTGTCGTCTTCACATACACACTAACAAACGGCATTCTTGCTAGACTGACATCATTTTTTCGCCCCGCTGAGATGGCATATCCTTCCATCATTTCACAGCCTGGTGCGTCGCACTCTCCAGCTACGTCGGACATCATTGATCATCTAGGTTCAGCAGACCGCAACTACTCGCCTATTTCCGAAGCACTCAGACCATGGATCACCGAGTCAACCGCATCCTCCTCTTCCGCCTCTGCTCCGTCGTCGGAGCTCTCGGCTTCGAATACACCTCGGCCTCGTGCTAGGATACTAGAGATTGGAAGCTACCCATACGCGCACATCAAACGATTCGCGGAAGCGTTTGGGGAGGTGCATTGGTATGGTTCTGGAAGGGATGAGTGGGAAGTCAAGTCAGTCGTGCGCAAGTCGATGCTCATCGATTGCCGAGCTCATCCTACAGCGAGATCATATCACAGGGGAACACTCTTGATAATCTACACGAGCCTTTCCTGCTCGATATAGCGAAAGACGAGGACTGGGCATCGTTGCGAACTGAGGTTCAGAGCCAGATTCCCCACCGCGGTCAGACCGGGACTTTCAATGGGGTCGTCATGTGTGAGTTGGCCCATGCAGAAAATGACTGATGGGATAGTGAATATCGTGCATTGTTGTCCAGAGGGCACGCCCGAACATGTATTTCGACAACTTGCCCTTGCCGACGAGGGAGCACAGCTGCTTAGACGAGGAGCTTGGATAGCAGTCTACGGTCCGTACTTGGCTGACGACGGGTCTTACAAATCTCCGGGGGATGAGGAGGTCAGTTTACTCGGTCAACGCGAGAGGGTCAAGGCTGATGCGCAGTTCGATAAAAGCTATATCAAAGCGAATGATCCGGATTTGGGTCTCAGAACAGTCGATTCTATCACTGCTTATGCGAATAAATGGGGGTTTGAAGAGGTAGAGAGAAGGGAGATGCCAAAGGGGAACATGTGGGTTGTATGGCGCTTGGTCGCCTAGACAACGCCGGACGCTTCCTTCGCTCCTGTCTCATTGGCATGGAGGAGCTCATCATCTGCATAGTGGTGTCATCCTGACGTCTGTAAAGTTCTCGTATGCATGCAAAGTATATGAATGCAAGGTGTAATCACATGTTCTAGTCAGGTTCAGGGTCTGAGACTGGCCATTACCAGTTGTCGCCGTAACACGTTTGTCCCCCTTGCTATATCATTCACTCGACCACACGGTACACGGTACACACTACACCAATTCAAACAATAACAACAAAGCGATATACACGAGCACAGTATAATAAATACTCCAGCAAATCCCAACAAGCCGCTCAGTATATACATCGAAACAACAACCAGCGTCAGTCGTGAACGGCGCTTGACCTTCACGCCTTCTACCCCTCGACCTTCCATCATCAAATGCCCGACGATGACCGACATGCCTCTTCTTCGCCGCCTAGTAGGAACAGTATGATAGTGGACGCGCCCACACCCGAAGCGGAAGCTGGGCCGAGTCGGATCCGCTCCTCATCGCACACCACGGACCCCATGTCTGGCCCGGACCCAGATACAGATAATACGCCCGCTCGTCCCGCTTCACCATCCAATACCCTTCCGATCAAATCAGATGGAGCCGTCAGCGATTCAATGTCGGAAAGCAAGGAAGAAGAGCCCGCCAGAGCGATGCCATATCTAGACCTGGCGACTTATTCTACCCAACAGCTTATAAGGATGCTCGCGTCTTTACTGCAACAGATAGCTTCGGCGAACGATCAGCTCCGGCCAGACGCTAACGATGATCAGGATGAAGAAGGAATGGGGGATGATCACAGTACGAGCAGTGGGACGAGATCAAGAGCCGATTCTAGGACCTCTAATTCACAACCACCTACTTCTACGGCTTCGCTCGGACAAGCACAATCACTCGTCAATCCCAATCTGAACCCAGCACATCCATCACCCACCACTGCTCTATTCTCCGAAGCAGACGCCGCTATCGCCCCTTCAATAGGCTTGAGACCAAAGGATCCAAGCAGGCGCCAATCGACATCACCCACCACCGGACGAGCCGAGACGTTATTCACAGCCTCGAAAACATCCCTCAATCATCGCTCATCTCTACTGTCATTCCACGCACGGCATATACCTTCCATCAGTGTCGAAGCTTATTTACTACGTATCCTAAAATACTGCCCAACGACCAATGAGGTGTTTCTCGGTCTACTGGTCTACTTTGACCGAATGAGTAGATTAGGTACGCCAGGTGGATTAGGAGGGATGACCACGAGTGGGAAAGGATTCGCTATTGATAGCTACAATGTCCATCGACTCGTCATTGCCGGTGTCACTGTTGCTTCAAAATTCTTCTCTGGTACGTCCCTCTTACTCCTATTCTGTTGGATTACACTGACGACCAGATGTGTTTTATACCAACTCGCGCTACGCGAAAGTAGGAGGTCTACCGCCCCATGAACTCAATCAACTCGAACTTCAATTCCTACTTCTGAACGACTTTAGGCTCGTGATCCCTTATGACGAAATGCAGCGTTATGCGAATCGATTATTGGCATATTGGGAAAACAAAGAGACGGAGGAGAACAATAGTAGTCTGAGCCATAGTGGAGTTGCACTACCCACTGGAGATCAGGTTCGACAAGCACAAGCCCTCGCCGCCACTACGCCTGTGAAGCCTGCCATGGCACCCAAGAGTGAGGAAGAAGACAAATCGACTGCGAAGAGTGACGAGACGACACCTTCGATACCGCAATCACAACCGCTGCAGGAGCCGGAATCAACAGATCGCGAGGAGAAGCCATTTAATCCCACCTCGTCACGTACTGTGTCTTTCGATCCCGCCGCGCCGACCAATGCACAAGCGCCCATGACGACCGCATAGAATGGAGGCAGGGGGGATGCGGAGGACACCACATTAGAGCTCGGCATAGTAGCACGTTATTGTTGCTGGTAATGACTGTCGTAGGAGGATTTTGGGATGCGGATACGACGACTCTCATGCATGTTCTCATCACGTAATACAAGTATTCTTTTCTCCTCTTCTTCTGCAGATAGGTCACTTTTACAGCCTACATTCTGAATACACCCCAGTCGCCCGAGTCGCCATCCGCTCCGATCTCGCCTCTCCCCCCCGGGCTAGCCGAAACTCTTGAAGCCCGTTCCTCAGCTGCCAGCTCAAGTCCGAGGCCGAGTACATCTCTCGTATCTGACGGTTCGATAATCCCGTCGTCCTGCTGATCAGTCACGACTTGAAGTATTGACGTACCCAAATTCTTGCTGTTGAATAAGTGGCCTCGCTCTGCGCTTCGATCTTTGTCCTCAGGTCCTTCCATCTATCTTCACCCTCCACTACTGGCTTGTTCTTTCCTGATACCGTCTGCATGACCGACGAAAGCTGATCTGGACCCATGACGCAGATCTTCGCATTTGGCCACATGAACAGGAATCTTGGTGAATACTGTCGATTAGCAAACGAGCCAAATTGTCGAAAGCAGACTGACTGCTCGTCCGCACATCCCATAATTACCAGCTCTGATTATCAGCTCTGAAACCTGTGATAGGTAGACATACCCGTAGCTCCCGCCAACGACTATCGTGAACTTGGGCACTTTAGCCCTCGCTACCGCTCTCACCATCTTGGCTCCATCTTTGGCTATACCTCCCCTCTCTGCCTTCTCACCAACCATGTACCCAGAGACATTCACCAAGAACACAAGTGGAATACCCCTCTGAGAGCAGAGTTGGATGAAATGAGTCGCTTTGAGTGCCGAGGGAGATAGTAAAACTCCCGCGTTGGCTACGATACCGACTGTATGGCCGTGTATCTCTGCGAAACCGGTAATGAGAGTCTTGCCGTATTCCGACTTGAATTCTCGGAACTCGGAACCGTCTACTAAGCGTGCAATGACTTCGCGCATGTTGAACTCTTGACGTGGATCGGCGGGCACGATTGAATTGAGCTCTGAACTAGGATACAAAGGTGGTTGGATGTTTTGTGGTCCAGAGTGTTTCTACCCGTCAGACCACTCCCGACCAGCCAGGTGACTTACAGTGACTGCGAGAGATTTCGGGGACGCCGCTCCTAGATCTTTCACTGCTTCCCTCGCGAGCCGGATAGCGTGGGCATCCGAGGTTGCCAAATGGTCTGCCACGCCCGAGACACCTGTATGCATCTCTCCTCCACCCAGTGTCTCTTCATCCACGACTTCTCCGGTAGCAGCTTTGACAAGTGGTGGACCAGCCAAGAAAATCCTGCCCTGATTCTTCACGATGATCACAACATCCGACATCGCCGGCATGTAGGCACCTCCGGCCACACTGATCCCATGGACGACCGAGATTTGAGGTATACCCATTCCAGACATTCGAGCCATGTTGTAAAATATACGACCGAAGTGATCGTGATCTGGGAATACCTCTGATTGGAATGGTAGGGCTGCTCCACCGGATTCGACCAAATATACACAAGGCAAGCGGTTCTCCAATGCAACTTCTTGGGCTCGAAGATGTTTCTTGACGGTTAGTGGGTAGTAGGCGCCACCCTTGACGGTGGGATCATTGGCGACTACCATGCACTTGCGCCCGGCTACCATTCCTGCTTGTTAGCGATTCGCGCTTCGCTCAACGATGTCGACACTCACCGATACCAGTGACGAGGCCCGCTCCTGGCAGAGGATCAGGGTAGACGTCATGTCCGGCTAGAGGGGACAGCTCCATGAAGGGGCTTCCGGCGTCCAACAAAGCGTCAACTCTGGCACTATCAGTATTCCACAAATATGGACCAAGCCAAAAGCTCACCTCTCTCTAGCTCCCAGCTTGCCTTTCCCTCTCGCTTTCCATCTTTCCAGCACAGCTGGTCCACCACCTTCACTAGCCTTCGTCCTGAGATCACTGAGACCTTTGATCAATTTCTCCATGCTCTCTCTATTTGTCTGGGATTCTGGAGACGATGCTCGCAGTGTGGTGGGAAGCGGGCGGGGCGTAACGAGTGGAGGAGGTGGTTGGGGAATGAGTGTGCGGTGACGAGGTACGAGGCATCTTGCATGGCTGTGGAGTCCTTGAATAGGTCTCAACTGTGGGAGCAAGGACACCATTTGAGCTGCTGTTGGCTCTGTTATGTGTTTTCGATAGGTCGACAGTACTTGAATGTGACCCCAACCTCCCCCACGCGCCGGTTATCATTTCGCCGAGTTCCGGCCGGTTAACATACCGGACCTTGCCACTAGAACTGGTCGTCTGAATATGTATGTATGCTGAGTATATGCATACAACTAGGCAGCTCGCGCTGCACTGGCAATTGGAAGTGAACGTCTACGATTGGTTAGACCCGAAAGACCTCCGCCAAAACCGATCCGCCTTGAATCGGTATGCACGAAATTATAAGCCTTTTTCCCCCCTTCTTCACCCAACAGACTGATCATTTCTTCCTTACTCAGTTCGACAAAGTCACTCAAACTCTCAATCTTGCCCATAACGTATTTGATCTGATTTCCCGATACTCCAGGGATGGCTCTTAGCATAGCTACTGCAGCTTCGTTTTCTATGCTGGGTCGTAATGCGTCTGATTCAGCAGCAGAGGAGCCCTTGAGTATGGCAGAAATCTCGTCGGGTTCGTCGTGATTGAGTTTCAGGTCTGCCAGGATTTTGACAGATTCGTGAGTTGATGATGACCAGATGATGCGGAGAGACGGGAAGTGAAGGGAGAGCAAGACGAGCTTTGACTGGAGTTCGAAGGAATCGGCTCGTTCCGGTTCATTGCGACCAGCGGATTCGCGGCGGGCATCTTCGCGCGTCTATTGTCAGCGGCTGTATGGGCTAAGACCCTTACTCTTAAGCTGAACTTGTCCTCTTCAAATTCGATCAGAAGGATACAAGTCTCGTAGTGGGCAGTCATGGCTTCGCATTGCGAGTGTCTGCTCATCAGCGCCACATATCATGAAGTGAAGACGAGAACTTGCAATCGACCGTTGATAAAACTCGATTCCAGATCGGGCAGAGCTTTCCTTTCGACACACATCTTTGGCGAGAGTATATAATCACCAACAGTCAAAGTAGCGGGGACCACCTTGATCCCACTATAGTCGATTAGGGAGGGTAGAACAGCTCCCATTTCTCGTATATCGACTATAATCTGGCGTCATCAGCCTTGAAATCTCCATGAAGCAAAACCACGAACTCTGCTCTCCTCGCCTGTCCCATCTCCACCAGCATTACGCGTCGAGTAAGTCGTCTTGGATCTCGTCACATTATCTCTCATCGGTGCTCGAGGGTTGTTGTTGAAGATTGGAATCACCATGCTCTATCTCGTCAGTAAACCTTATCGGAAAGTAGCTTACTGTTCTGTCATCAATAAGCTTCTTAAATGCCTCGGCCTCCCTATTGACAGTCGACAAGAATCGATCTTCCTCGAAGGAATTGGTATATGTCATTTGGTATACTCTCAGTGCGAGACCTGGATTACAATTTTTGTATACCTGCCATCAGCTTCGTGGTGGACGAAGGACTCACTTCTAGTCTTCTGATGAATGCAAGATTCGGTTCATACATTATGACGAATCTCGGTCGGAGCTCTTGCAGGAGTATATCGTCGTCTTCGCCTCCATAAGGCCTTATAATGACCGCATCTTCGGGAGCCATGAGACCATATGTCGAATCGAAATTTTCAGGCATGAGTCCAGCTTCCTCCATCCACCGCCGAGTGCTTGAGTCAAGGTCTTCTTCCTCTATCACACCTGCACGAGCTAGTAGTGATGTACTAGCGTCGATGAGTGCTGGGCCATCAGGCAAAGCCGCGCTAGACTGCCCGGTCTGTAACAGCGCAGGGAGATGTGGCTCGACTTCCGGCATGTCCTCCCCATCCTCGTCGTTGGCCTCGCCATTCCCACCACCAAAAGCCGAATGAGCCTTCATCATTGCTTCTTTGTGACCCCTATCATCAGCTCGTCGCCATTGGTATGACTTACATGTCTTCAGGCTGGCCTCTCCTTCCCACAGCCACAGCTCCCGCTCGCGTTCTGCGACGCTTGTAACTGGGCGTACCCCTTTTCCGCATTTGCTCTTCATTCTTCTTCTTCTCAATCTCACCCTTTGAACTGACTTCATCTCGGTGTAATTTGGCAGGGTTATCGAGACGTTCACCATTTTTCTCATGTTGCCAATTCGAGAGGAAGAGGGTTTCCATCATTTTTCGCCCTGCGTGAGGGCCGAAAGGTGGGTCGGTCTTCTCCATTGTTGTGAGATATTGACGGAGTTGTAAGCAGGTTCGATCAGATGCGGTCATAACCAGTACTATGTTTGTGCCAGGGTGGTCTGATGGATTAGTTAAAACACCTCATCTCGGGTGACAGACTTACCGGCATGACTTTCGGTCACCCTAGCTATCGTGTCCTCAACCTCCTTCAATACCTTGGCGAGAAGAGCCCATTTAGGTTGCTCCTCCAGAACGACCTCATGATCCTTCCGTAATCGCCTTCTGACGCTTGCCTCCAGATTGTCCTCCATCGCGAACGCTAATGGACGAAAGACAGGTGGGGCCACTTCTGACACCTCCTGCAATTCATCGCCATCCTCTTCATCCTGATCATCGTCGTCCGGTATACGCTGTGACTGCGGAATCGTCTGGGTCTGGGTCGCTATAGCATCCATCACATCACTTTCTTCGTTATTGCGCTCTGTGTCCTCTGCATCGCGCAAAGCCATCTCGTCCTCGTCAAAGTTGTCTATGGTCGGCACCGTACTGCCCTCTCCGTCTTCCGTGGCCTCGCTGTCCAATGTGAGTGACTTGCGCGAGACTCGTTTTTGTGAAGCCTCGACCAATAATGCTGCGGCCTTTGCGTTGAACCAATCGTGAACGTGTCGACCTGGTCCAATCGACATTTTCTCAGCCTTGAAATGCTGACGCTGTAGAGTGTTGATGTACGAAGCGAAAGTCGCTGAGTCATATTCTAGCAGCCAACTGGGAGGTCAGCCTATTATTGACCTAGAAGAACTGAACGAACGTATGTAGGTTTCGTAGCTCTGTAAGAGCGGCGACGTGTATTCTAGTCTTGGCTCCGACTTTGTGCCATACTGGCTTGAGGCGCATCCGAACTATCGTATCGAAGCTCTTGAACTGGGCGTTTCGGACATTGATGTCTTCTAAATCGAGGTTCTACTTGTCAGTCCCACATTCAGATCAGCTACTCGAGGGGCTAACCAGAGAATGATCCCTCTTCAACTCCACTAGCATTGCCTCCATACATTCGGTAATCGCTTCTTGGCATTGACGCATCGCATCAGTCATTGGCTGATACATCTCCACCACCTCAGCTTGTCTGGTTGCCATAGCCAGCTTGACGGCTTCGTTGTACCTTGTAATGAGCTCTCCGTCTAATTAATTACTGGGTTGGCCAACCTTGGCCAGATCATGACATTGGTCATGTTGAGATTGACAAGCATATCGCGCAAAGGTGACATCCCATGTGCGAACATCTCGGGTTCGTCGGAGAAAGCTTTACAGAAACCGCTCTACTCATTAGCTCATGGCGTTGCTAATGTCTTCAACAGATGCCTCTTACCTGATTCTCTCGACGGTAGAGCCGGATAGCAAATTCCTCTTGACTCCCATGAGATACTCTTGAACGTCAGTATGAGTCACGGCTGAGAGCTTACTTCTCGGCGTGTAAGATTACGAGTCCAGTAATTAACTTGGCCGGCACTGTACCCTCTACTCGTTAGCCCCATCTTACCTTCTGTGCAGGCATACGCACTTAAGAAGTCATTGACTAGGATCTTGCTCGTCACCGAGAACAATCCACCACCTCGATACATCTCCTCTCTGCATCTTAGCTTCGTCTACTTTTTAGCCTGAGACTTGACAGCTCACCGTTGTGTAATAGACATCTCATATGTCAAGATCCTGAAGCCAGGATCTCGAACACCCATGATCCCAAGCTCGTCTCCTATACCAGCTTCATCGCTCGGGCTTGCATTGACCTATCTTCAGCTGTGTCTATCAGTCCTCGCCGAATCACTCACAACGAGTACGAGGTCCTCTTTTCGATCGTAGGTCTTGAGTAGAGCACAGACTATCTATACATATCAGCCTCGAGTACTCCTGCACATGCCAAAGCTTACCCTCCGCATTCCAAGACCTTTCGCTAGAAGCAACAGATCATCTTTCTGTGGCCGACAGATTTCCCTGACTATCTGCTTGTGAAATGACAAGTAAGGGATATGTCGACGAGACATAGATGAGGAGGACATCTAAGCTATCTTACGCCCAGCCTCTGACTGTTGCGCCTATACGATATTCTAGGTAAACGGTCACATACCGCACAAGTCAGCTCATCGATGACATCTTATCGGAAAGATCCGAATACTGGAATCTCAACATGGAATTTCACCGCGGAATGACTCTCTGCAATCGCACTTCTTACTGCCAAAAATGTTCGTTGTCAGAAGAACCATCACAGCCTCAAGCTCTACCTCGTTGAGACAGTTCAGTACCTCTCGAATCCTCCTGGCTCCTAATGCCTCACAATTGGAAGCAGCTCTCCGAGATGGCTTGAAGGCAGCTATGAAATCTAAAGATCGTCCCGCGGCCACTTGTATCAAGGTAGGCTGCCGACTTCTTGTCGCGACGACACGCTAACCAAACTAGACGGTCTTGGCTGATGTGACCAATGTCGCCAAGTCATCACCTGATCCAAGTGCACCAGCTACTCAAGAGAACGTCATCACAACTATCCGCAAAGCTATCGCTCAGAGGGTGAGTACAATAATTAGAAAATGTCGTGCTGAGTATCGGTAGACACAGGCAGCTGAATCATATGCTCCATCTTCACCTTCCGCTCATCCCGAAAACCACTCAGCTTTGATGTCCGAGATATCATTACTCAAATCATACCTACCTGCCTCGCCTTCGCCTGAATCAATTCAAGGCACCATCAAAGAAACGATAGAATCTCTAGAACAGAGCGTGAGGGATGGAAGAGGGGTAACAGGAGCTGTCATGAAGGAGTTGCAAAAGACGATGGGTGATGCTTGGAACGTCGTCGATAGAAAAGAAGTCGGCAAGTGGGTTGCAGAGGCGCTCAAGCGCTGAGTCGTATTTATCTTTGTACAGTGCATTTTTTGCTTGTGTCGGGGAGCTTGCCCGACATCCAATTATTGATTATATACAACGCAGTCCCCAAAATTTAATCTATCATAATATATATCTAGCCTCTTTTCCTGATCACTCAGTTTACGCGCTGAATCTTGACAGACGGTCCGCCGCTAGCGTCCGAAGCTCGTCTTTTACTCGAATGCAATCGAGTCTGGGTCTCACCCTTCTTTGCCGTTTTGTTCTCCACGCGAGTACTTGGTCCAGGCGTGCTGACGAGTGATGGTCCGGCCGAAACCCCTTCTGCCCTGTTGTCCGGTCGAGAAGCCGATTGATTGCCCAGAGCGGCCGCCTCCTGCTCTCTCTTCTTCTCCTTCTTCGATTTACGCTTCTTTTCGTTGCCTTCGGCAAACGGTGTCTTGGGCTTCATGTCCTGATGGTTCTGTTTTCGATTATCTAGCTTATGTTTCGTCTTCGGTCGCTGCTGCCTATAGTTTGGCGCTTTCCGCGGGGGCGGAGGTACCAACCCTCGATCACGATACTGTTTGATTTCTTTCCTCCTTTCTGCGATTCTGGCATTCTTCATATCCCTGATATCCTCATTGGCGATGATCTTCTGCCTCAACTTGTCCATATGTCGTAAAGATGATCCAATCATCTGAGGATGAGGTGGTTTGTCGGTGCCAAGCTTCTCGGATGCTTTTTCATGTTTGACCTCCCAATCTAGAAGATCTCCTAATAATTGTTGCTGAATCGGATCTCTGTTTCCGGCGGCTCGAGCGAAATATCGGGCGATCTCGATCTTGGACAGGGCGTTCCCTCGGAGCAAGAACGCTGGAAGATCGTAAGTGGAAGTAGGGTGATCCAAAGGGTATTGAGCGTTGACCGGTTCCGGGTCCTCGGCCATGAAATCGTCCTCGTACTCCTCTTCAGGATGATAAGGTTCATCGTCAGAGTGATTGACAATATCTCCAGTGACCGCAGCCTGTCTCGAAGGTGCTCGAACTGATCCCTGCATTTTCGAAGTAGAGACAACCTCGGGAAGTCGTGCTGTCTCATTTTTTGAGCCTTTGCGGGTATTTAGGGCAGCGGCGCCATTCGCTTTTGCAGCGACATGCTTTTGTCGGTTTGCTCGATCCGCTTCGCTGAATCCAGGACCATTAGCGCTGGTAGAGTTGAAAAAGTCGTCTGTGATATCCGCAGCCATGAACGGGTCCACTACCATCCTGACATCTCCACCCGCATCCGGTACATCCTCATACCTCGCGTGCTCGTCCCTTGCATCAAGTCCGCGAATGAGCATGCTGGCCGAGCTCAGTATGTCGCGTTCCTGCTCATTCAGCGAACTTCGCTCAGAGAGGTCCGCTAGCCAGGTAGACACTTCGATAGAGCTGAACGTACGCCAAGAATCCTCCCTTGTACCGTGGCTCGCTGGACGATTAGTCGAAAAAGAACGACTTTGACCATCAGACCGACCGCGATTGGCACCATTGAGCCGGTCCGAGGTGGTTCGGGAAGGATCAGGTTGAGGCGATACTGACACAGACAGGTTCGACATATCGTCGTTGAGATCTGTCGATGGTCGAGATGGCGAGTACCCGCGACGTCGTTCGGCTGGGACGGTATGACCGGGTGGATTGAGCCCATTTCGTCTGTTCGATTTCGAAGAGTGCGGAGCTGGAGACGATCGTGCCGAAGGCGAGGGGGCAACAAGACCATGTTCGAGGGGAATATCATACAGCTTCAAAGCCTCTTTGCCTTTATCGATCCACCGATTCAAAAGCTTGTCATCTTGAAACCAATGTGTAAAGCTTTCGTGCGTAGGGAGGCTGTCCAGGGCAGGAGCAATACCCGAAGCAGGTCCGTCGGGTGCCCCAAACCACATAGGATCGTCCGAAACCTTATCCGCACCTAGGTGGATATCCGGTTTCTTTAGGCCCCCAGCTCGGATCCAAGCAGGGATGTTTTCGCAAGAAGATGTAGCTTCCAAGATTCCGATGACGGCTAGTAAGATTTCGTCGCATTCTGCGCCAGTGTTGGATCGATCGTCATCAACAGCTCGATGTGAGGCCTGGTATGCGTCTCGGTCGTATTCGGGTAGTACAAGTTGATTCCATGGCTGATGGACTGCTTTTAAAGGCGAGTCATCGAGAAGCAAGATTGTTTCGAGCGGAAACCGTTTGAATCCAGTATCGGACTCGAAATGCGTCTCCACTTTACGTAGATCCTTTGTAGTCTGTGTTTTATGGGCTAGGATCAGAAAGCGCCTGGACAATCGTTGGCGAAGCTGCTCACAGTACTCTTGGTCACTCAGTCCCATCTTATCTCTCGCCCACACGCCAAGCACCTTTCCATCCTCGCTCAGATCCAATTCATCCTCATTCAGCTTATCTCCCCACAGCCCTTTGATATGCTCAGGATCAAAAGTCGATTCAAGCATAGTCCTCACATTATGCGGTTGCGCCGAACTCCACACAAAGACTTCCCAAGGTCTCGATGCGTTCCTATCCGCCAGCGGGCGATATAGATACTTGAAGAAACATCCAAGAAAGGGCCGCGGATATGAGGTCCTAGAATTCGAGCCGCCCTTGTTCCGATATATTAGCGTCCCGTTCAAATCCAGGACGAGCAGCTTTGATGCCAAGGCTACCGGATCTTCCTCTTCGTGGGGGATGAACGGGGCCGATAGCTCCATATATTCTTGATCAGGTAAGGGAATCTCGAAGACCGGCGCCGGAGATTGACGACTTCCACCGAACTGAGTGGGCAGAGGAGGAGGGTACGGTTGCTGTATAGGGGCGCGTGAATTGACGATTGGGTCACGCAGATGCAGTGGAACATATGAGCCATTGGGAGCTGGAGGAGAGCGAGTTGAAGTGGCCGAACGATCTCTTTGAGCCGTAGACGAAGATTGTCGTTGGGGTCGATGCGACTCGGTAGGTTGCCAGGAGGGTCCTGCCCGAGCGTTGTAGCTGCCATGCCCGATTGGCCCATCAGAGGAGTCGCCTAGATATGCTCGCTGTCCTGAGTAGCCGCTATAAGAAGGTCCTGGTCGGTAATCGCGATCGTCACGGTACCCTCCTGGACTCTGATATTGTCGATCATTGGGCGCTCGCCAAGTATTGTCGTGGTTATAAGGTACAGGAGGGCGTGGTGGTAAGGTCGCTCGAGGTCCGCTTGGAGGTATCGCTGGACGTTCCGGATCTATAGGATGTCTCCTTGGTCTTGTTGACATGGCGGGTCGCAAGCGTGTAGCCGGGCGGTAACTCATACAAGATACAATAGTGTCAGCCATCATCAACAAAGGTAAATGGATATGGGATTTATTGTCGGCTTATGTAATGAGAGCACGTGGCTTTCCCCTTCATGCATCCTCCATTCAACCTCAACTCCTGTCGTTCAAGGACCCCAAGAGATAGCAGGTGATCAATGATCAAGTACCTTCCTAAAACCTCACAAGTGTACATTAGCCTCCTGAAATGGCTTTACCAATCTTCCTGCGGCCGCTCCTACTGATCAGCCATTACTACCGACGACTGACCCGTGTTCTTACCGGATGGCTGGAACAGAGCAATGACCAGTATGTTCGCTTCTACTTCCGAGAGTGAAAGCTGATGCTAGGCTCTTTGGGCCCCTAGAACAAATGATAGTAGCTGTGGTGATTACTGGGCTTGGTACGCATGCCTTTGTTACAGAGCTGATGCCAGCTATGAATCCCGGACTTTTACCACAGTTCCGCCCACAAATGCCGGTGGGCATGCCCATACAATCTGTCCCGGTCTATCACCAACAAGAATCAGCGCTCTCCTCGACTCCTCCACAACCTGTACACGTAACAAGACATATCGACGTGAATGCCACGTCTGTTGGCGGTAATGCAACGTCACTCGAGACGACAGCGGCGGGAACAGATCATACTTTACTCGACTTCTTACCTTCCTGGAGACTTAACCCGATCGTTGTATCTCTCATCATACTAATGATCAGTGTAGCTATATACCTCGTACCCTCTCATCTCTTTCAGAGGGTGAAACACAGCTGGAACATATTCTGGCCTCCTTGGCAGGACAGAAGCAATACTCTTCAAGCTAGCAGAAGTGGTAGCGGAGAGTCGACATCGCGTCCTACTGCGGGAGATGTTCCCACGCCGAGAGTGGCCAAGGCTTCGGCTGTAGATCCTGATGGCAACAAAATTGAGCCAAAGGTGAGGTCTTCCGCACAGAATACTGAGACAGACGAGGAGAAGGCGAAGCGCAAGGCGATTTTGGCTTATCAAGCCAAGAAGGCCGCAGCAGCCCACATCGATGAGAAGTTGGAGCCAAAAGTCAGGCTAGCGGACGATCTGAACCCATCGATCCCAGTCTCAGAGAGTGTTTCAGCAGCAAGAAGCCCAGCGGCGGCCGTCATCGTCGACCCCAAGGAACCAGAAGAGGGAAAATCACAGTCTGAGAAAGCTCGAGATGCCAAGAGTCCCATCGCTACTGCACCAGAGAACAACGATCAGGGGGATCGTAAGAAAGGATCGACCGGCTCGGATTCTCAAGATCCATTGATGGCAGGTGATGTCCGACCTCTTCGCTCGATACTCAAGAAGTCAAAGAAGAAACCGCGTCAATCCAAGAATGTACATCACAACCACTTTATGACGATGCGGGGTAATCGAGCACATCTCGTCCCATTTCCACATGGACTACATCCTCCACCTGATCAGCCTAGGAGTACCCTCTGGCGGAGGAACATTCCTAAAAGCGCGGATCACATCATGGCTCCACCACCTGTACCAAAAGCGGTGACGGATGTATTGGCTGGAGAAGATCCGGTGGAGCTCGCTAAGAAAGCGACGATGACAGCCGGACCGAGTGTCAAGCTTGACCTCGGCAAGGAAGCCCCGAAGGCGAAAGAGGCTGATAAGGAGAAGTTGAAGGAGAGAGAAAAGCTAAAGATGGCAGCTGAGCTGGAAGCTAAAGAAAGGGCAAAAGCCCTACAGGCCAAAGAAAGAGCGGGCACTGCGACAGCGAGCGTATCGATTGAACTTCCTAGCCAGCCGGATATTCAAGTTGACCCGCAAGTGTAAGGCTCCCCTCTCACCTAGTCCAGACCAAAAAAATGCTGATCGTACCCAGGCAGAAAGCGACGTGGGCAAGCCAAGCAGTCTTGTGCCTGCTACTATTCTACAGTGAGTACAGACAATCGACTATAAATCGGAACATGCTGATTGTGCAGTCCAAGAACAGCTCGGCCTAGCCTTGCTAGCTTTCTTTGTCTGGCAACAGCTCAACGCAACTGCAGCTCGTCACTCTGGCGAAGTCACAAATTCACAGCAGCCAATCGCCACAGCGACAGCTCGAGCGGCTGCACCTCCGCCTCGCGAAACACCAGCAGCGGTCAAGTTGAGCAAGGAGGACGAGATTCCCGCAGAGATGAAAGAGAAGATGGCTCGAGCGAAAGCAGAAAAAGAAGCTCGGGCAAAACAGGGGTCAAAGGACGACTTGATGCCGACCAAGTTGGACAAGGGAAAGGGGAAAGAGGTGGCACGTGAGACATTAAGTCCTGGCGATAAGGCTACCGTGAGCAACAAGGGGGACAAGGCAGTGCCACGAGCCCTCACGACGGAAGAGCGAGCAGCGTATCGAGCTCGGATCGCCAGGGATCCTTCATCTGCTGCGACACCGTCTTCAAAATCGTCGGGCAAGGCGGTGACTGCCGAGGATCCGATGACGCAGGAGAAATGGGCGAAATTGTCAGATGAGGAGAAGAAAAGATACATGGCGGACAGGGAGAAACGGAAACGACCACTGCCCGGTGGTGACCCAATGACAACAGAGAAGTGGAGCAAATTGTCGGATAAAGAAAAGAAATTGTACATGAGTGAGAGGGAGAAGCGTGAGAAGGCCGGGACAAGTAGAGATCCGCCAACAACGCCCCAGTCAGGAGCAAAGGGAACAGCTTCGAGCAAGGAGAAACGGGACGGAATGTCGGACGAGGAGAAAAGGAGGTTCTTAGCTGAAAGGGAGAAAAGGCGATCTCCGGAATCGCGAGAAGCCGAAGCAGCTGCCAAAGCGGAGAAGTGGGATAAAATGAGTGATGAGGATAAGCAACGATATTTGCAGGAAAGGCAGAAACGGGAGCAAGCGAGACGAGCTGCATTGAAGGTTGGAGAAGGGAGTGGGCTGTCCGCGGAGGACAAGGAGAACCTCTGAGTGAGACGGCGTCGAACTTGTGAATTAGACAGTCTTGATGCATATTTTGATACAATAGGTGATGGACTGGTGATTTGTGATTTTGTGCGTTTCGATGGGTGTTGATATTTACATTACAGGTGATGATTGAATGTGGACATGCGATGGGTGATATATTGACGTCTATGTGGTTGATGTTATTCGTTTATTCTTCGTGAATCATGGTGGTACAGCCTATTTGTAACGATCGCGAACAGATGGCCCACCCGCAGGCGGAGGGTGTCCGTGATTTGGTTTCTTCTGCTACATCAGCCCGATCCTATATCAGAAACGAAGCACTGACCTTCTTCTTCTTGATGAATAATACATCCTCAGCCGCTCGAGGCGGAGCAGCAGGAGGTGGTGGTGGTCGACCAGGAGGTGGAGCTGGACGAGGTAGACCTTTCGGTGCGTTTGTACCGTTGGGTATCGGTCGATTGGGGGCCGATGTGGGAAGGGGCTTGGGAGGCGCGTTTCCGTTTAGATGCGGTTTCTTGCCTTCTGGGTTAGATGCCGAGGAGGAGATTTCGGACGACCGTTTCGAGGGAGTGACCTTTGGAGGTAGAGCGAGATCTTTTTGCGCATCGGAAGAAGGTGCTTGACCATTGGCCGTCACTGACGCGACGGGTTTGGCAGTATGCCCATTGGCTGAACCTACAGTCGGTACAGACTGTGTAGGTGCGGTCTTGACTAGTCCCGCAACATTGGACTTGTCCGTATGTTGTTTGGTCTTCTCCGATTTCTCCTTCTTGACTTTCGGCTTGGGTACCGCCGGGGCAACGTCCATGGGAGCGGATGCGAACGTCTTAGCGTCATACTAGATGATCAGCAGTACTCCAGAGCCATCGAGCGACATACGTTGATCAAGAAGCCCCTGTCTCTCGCATCGCCGACGATGGTTCTCCATCTCTCGTCCCCCCTTTCTAACGTTTGGGCATTCCCGATGACGAACAAGGAACTCTTTGCTCGGGTGAGGGCAACGTTCATACGCCTGGCATCTCTCAAGAAACCGATCGTAGGCGCTGATCCGGATCTGACGGTAGAGAGGATGATGATGTCCTTTTCTTGACCTTGGAAACCATCGACCGTATTGAACCTTTATCGTCAGTGACTGATTGATCGAAGGCGGACTGGACTCACTCAATCTTTTGCAGGATGTCCTCTCCGTGTTGCCGAGTGAAAGCTCTTTTCAGCTCCCCAACTTGTTCCTTGTACATGGAAATGACACCGATCCGGAGAGTCAGATTGACTTTGTCGGCAAAGTCCCGCTCGAGTCCAGAGTACAGCTCAACAGCAGCAGCAGCTTCCGACGGGTTGTACGTCGAGGTACCCCTTTTCTGCTCTATACCATCCACATTGAAGAATCGGTAAGGGCCATATACGTTTCTTCGATGCCATACAGCCGATGTTTTGCCAGCCATGTCTTCTCCGTCTTTCAATTGACCATCGTAGAAGACTTTCGATGGAAGCTCGGAGATGAAGGGGTGCATTCGGTATTGGATACTGATTTGTCAGCTTCGCTCAACTAGGCCGTAGGTGGCATACCTAAGGAGGTGCATATTTGCCTTGTCACGCTTGGCGATCCTGACAAACAAAGATTCGTTGTAGTGGAAGCGCTCTACCTCTTGACTGATTGTCGTAGGCGGCAATTGATTCGGATCTGGTCATGAGTCATTTGCCGAAAGTCGGCATGATGACTTACCTCCGACCATAATACACCGCTGACAGCCATACTTTAACGGAATCAGACAGCTCATCTCAATAGCCTGCGCTGCTTCGTCGATGATGACAGTCTCGAAAGTATATGGCGCCAGACTCTCGTGACCCGATCCAGACAAGGTTGCACAAATGATATCCGCATCCTGAAGGATGGAGTCCCTAGCCGCACGCCTAGCTCCATCGAGATGTCGACTTGCATCTTTCACCGCATCCCTCGCCCTCGAAGATTCCTTGACGAGCGCAATCTTCTCCGACATCAAAGCGTGTAGCTCACTTTCCAAAATCTTTTTTCTATCGTCGAAATCTTGAACAACCAGGAGCTGATTAGATTTCTCGCTGATCTTGTCTTTCAATTCGGCTTGTTGAGCTTGGATCCGAGTGTAATCATTTCCTACTCCATGAGATGAACTGGCTGATACAGCCGCTTCGACTAGCGAATCCAGCGAGACTTCCTTGACGGAGATATTGACAGACTTCTCGATACCAATTCGAACGATTGTTGGTTGCAAAAGATTTCCTTTACTGCTAGGAACGCCATTTAGTAGTCGCTTGCAAACTTCGTCGATAGCTGCATTACTCGGTGCACAGACCAGCAATTTCGGCTTGATCGCTTTCTGGCCGTCGGTAGGGATAGGAGTACGTCTTTCAGACAGGAACTTTCCAACGAGACCACTGATGGTCTTGGTCTTTCCGGTACCGGGAGGTCTGCTTATCAGCACCTTTCAGTTCCTTTTGCTGCTCACCCTTGAATCAGTGCGAATCCCTTGGACTCCATGGCCCCTAGAATAGCCTTCGCTTGGGGCTCATTGACATTGTATGCTCCCATGGCATCGTCGATGGCGGTGGTCGTTAAGCGGGGCATACGCGCAGCCCGACCTGCCAAGATATCGGACAGCAGCTCCGGCTCGTAGTACGGTAGACCTTTTAGAGCACCGAATTCTCGAATAGCAGTGCTCAATCTGCTCATCAGCTCTGCGTCTCCATCGGGAAAAACGAAAACTCACGAGAAATGTTTCGTCATTTGCCAGGTTGTTTTGGGCACTACCAAGTTCTTATCCATCAAGGTAGAGACTCTAAGCTTGATTGTTGCGACATTCTGTTTCTTCTTGAAAGCCTGTACCTTGGCCAAGACCTTTACACTCTGTCCAGGTTGTGAGAGTATCACGACGTCCGAGTCAGTCACGAAACTGCCGTACATTTGTTTCGAGAAGACGTCGATATCGACAAACCCATCATCATATTGTCGAGCAGCCACTTCGATAACCATCGGTGCGTCCATTGATGGTCTCTCCTGTTGACATTGAGACCAGAGTTCCTGTAGGAACAGCGGAAGCATAGTTTGCTCGTACTGCTTGGCACTTGGGAATGTAGGCGGCACAGGACCGAGTTTGGAAGTGACCGCGGCGTACTGGGGGTGATGAGGAGGTGTGGGACCGACGTGTTGAGGATCCCATGTGAGAATGTATCGATGGAGATCCGAGATGTCTGGTCGAAGTCGTTGCTTGATTCGATGCTGTGCGTTTCTACGTTCTTCACGAACTCGTAGGACATCATCCATGGCAGAACCCATAATCTTGATCCTACGCTCCTCGACCACTGGCTTCTTGACCGGAGATTTCTGTCTTTTCGATAACGCTTTGATTCCTGCATTGTCCTCATCCGACGACTCGGAAGCACTCGAGCCACTATCGATGACTTTGATCTTCCGTGGGGCTTGGTAGGCACCTAGACCTGTGCCGAGAGCCGAGGCAGCAGGCAATCTAGGTGTGATCCCACCGATCTGGCGTCCACGTTCCGCTTGACCCATCTTGTGCTCTCTACGGATGTCTTGCATAAATTTCGTTTTGAACGATGTCGCGGCTGGTCTAGTCGGAAGAGGTTTGCGGGGAACGACATTGATGTTGAGCTTCTGTGCAGCTGCCGTAGGTGTGTGTCGAATAGGTACAGCAGGTCGAGGGAAAACAGGCTTGGGCATCGTAGATGCGACCTTTGCCTTTCTCTCCATCATGTCGAGATCGCCGCCAGAGAGTTGTTCCATCCACGAATCATCGAAATCATCTTCGTCGATATCAATCACTTCCTGAGGTTTGCTGGACGAAGAGGAATCCTTCTTTGCAGGTTTGGAACTGGTCGAAGCTGGGGAAGATGTTGGAGTCTTGCTAGATTTCCCGGCCGTTTTCATCATTTCCTCGAAGGCATTCCTCTTGGTCACGAGCTTGGGCTCGCCAGACGAGGTTGGTGGCTTGACCTCACGATCTCGTGATGAAGAAGGTATTTCGGTTGCCTTTTGCTCTTTGAGGAATTGGACTTCATCATCTGCCAGACCGAGTTCGAAGGGGTCAAGGAAACTCGCGAGTTCAGAGAGGTAATCATCCGATAGACGGGTTTTGTGGTTGGAATCAGCTCGACGAGAAAATTTGTCGATGTCCTGGAGTGTGGCCTCTAAGTCGGGTGTCTTAGTGAGATCAGGCTTGGCCTTGGCTATACGCCCAACGATAGTCTTGATAAGCTCGAATGTCTGATGGAGGGTTTCGACACTTT
>Ga0265797_10001649_pt1 | contig 39104 bp, 33 predicted proteins | sample P2T30metagenome_FD_192433 | JGI IMG/M metagenome (GOLD analysis project Ga0265797, IMG submission 192433) | Plant litter microbial communities from East Loma Ridge, Irvine, California - P2 T30 | ecosystem: Environmental > Terrestrial > Plant litter > Unclassified | place: USA: California...
AGCTCGAGGTGGAGGGGCCCGACGCGGTGACGGCCGCGGGGCAGGTCCGCGTGACGCAGGACGGCCGAGGAGGCGCGGCCCGGCTCGAGCACGACCGGCACGGCTCGCGACCGGCTGCGCGGGCCGAGCCACGGCAGCTGCTCGGTGACCGAGACGTGCTGGCGCCTCCCCGACCGGAGCGTCACGGCCAGCGTCTCGACGGTGCCCCCGCCGGCGACGCCGCGCGAGGGCGAGAAACGCCGGCCGACGGAGACGTCGGCCGAGCGGACGAGCAGGGAGGCCACGACGGCGAGGACCAGGGCCGTGAGCGACGCCCCCGCGAAGACGAGGGGCGGCGACTCGACGAGCGCCCCGACGGCGACGAGGGCGAGGCCGGCGACGACGACGCCCCAGCCTCGGCCCGTGGGGCGGGGCACTCCCCCGGGTGCCACGGTCAGCGCTGGCCGGCCGCGTCGCCGAGCGGCACGTCGGTGCGGGCGACGACGTCGGCGACGACGTCGTAGGCCGCGGAGACGGCGCCGGCGCCGGCCCTCCCCGCGAGGATGATGCGGTGCCCGAGCACGGGGCCGCTCAGCGCGTCCACGTCGTCGGGCACGACGAAGCCGCGGCCGTTCAGGGCGGCCCACGACTTGGCGGCCCGCATGAGCTGGAGCGTCGCCCGCGGGCTCGCCCCGAGGCGGACGTCGGGGTGCCGGCGGGTCGCCTGGACGACGTCGACGGCGTACTGCTCGACGGCCTCGGCCGTGTAGACCGTGCGGACGGCGGCGATCATGCGGCGGAGGTCGTCGAGCGAGACCAGCGGCCGCACCGCGTCGAGCGGGCTGACCCGCTCGCGCTGCTGCAGCATCCGGAGCTCGCTCGCCGCGTCGGGGTAGCCGAGCGAGATGCGCGCCATGAAGCGGTCGCGCTGCGCCTCGGGCAGCGAGTAGGTGCCCTCCATCTCGACCGGGTTCTGGGTGGCGACGACGAGGAAGGGGTCGGGCAGCGGGTGCGTGACGCCGTCGACCGTCACCTGGCGCTCCTCGAGGCTCTCGAGGAGCGCCGACTGCGTCTTCGGGGAGGCGCGGTTGATCTCGTCGCCGATCACCACGTTCGCGAAGACCGGGCCCGGCGTGAACTCGAAGCCGCCGCGGTCGCGGTCGTAGACGGACACGCCCGTGATGTCGCTCGGCAGGAGGTCGGGCGTGAACTGGATGCGGGTCACGCGGGCGTCGACCGCCTTGGCCAGCGCCCGTGCCAGCTGCGTCTTGCCCACGCCGGGGACGTCCTCGATGAGGAGGTGCCCCTCGGCGAGCAGCACCGTGAGGGCCGTGCTGATGGCGCCGTCCTTGCCGTCGATGACCGTGGCCACCGCCTCCGCGATGCTCCTGGCCGCCGCCTGGACCTCGCGGAGCGACATGGCGTCGGGATCGGCGGCCGGCGCGCCCTCGACGCGGTCGGGGCGGACGTCGCTGCTGGTCGTGCTCATGGTCTCTCCGGGGCTTCGGTCGGGTCGTCGTGCGGTCGATCGGTGGTGCGGGAGGCTGTGGTGCAGGAAGCGGTGGTGCAGGAGGCGGTGGTGCAGGAGGCGTCGGCCGTCCGGGACGGCGGGCGGCCTGGCGCCCTCGTCGCGCGGCACCGCCGTCGACGGGCCCCGACCTGTTCGGAGCGGACCGCCCCGACGCTCGGGCGCGGTCAGGTCGCCGCGAGGTACTCCGCGACCGAGGCGGGCACGTACGGGGCCACGTCGCCGCCGAGCGAGGCCACCTGGCGCACGAGCGAGCTCGAGACGTGGGCGTGGGCGGGGTCGGGCAGGAGGAAGACGGTCTCGACGCCCGCCAGGCTGCGGTTCATGATGGCCATCGGCGTCTCGTAGGCGACGTCGACCTGCGACCGGATGCCCTTCACGAGCACGGAGGCGCCGACCTCGGTGCAGTAGTCGACGAGGAGGCCGACGCTCCAGCTGTGCACCGTCACCGAGGAGGGCAGGCCCGCGTCGCGGATCGAGCGCTCGAGCAGCGACACCCTCTTCGGCAACGGCAGCAGCGCCGACTTGTCGGGGTTGTGCACGACGAGCACGTGGACCTCGTCGAAGATGTTGGCGGCCCGGGCGATCACGTCGACGTGACCGAGCGTGACCGGGTCGAACGACCCCGGAACGACGGCGATCCTGTTCATCCGCACACCCTAGCTCGTGCTCCTGACGCTCCCGGGGGACGTCCGGTGAACTCGGAGCGACCCGGCCGCGGCTCAGTTCTTGGCGAGGTACTCGCGGTCGGCGTCGTCGAGCCGCCGCGCGATCGCGGCCGCCAGGGCCGGGTGGCCCGCCAGCGCGGCGTCGCCGTCGAGCACCTCGGCCGCGTGCTCGCGCGCCGTCGCGATGAGGTCGCCGTCGGTCGCGACCCGGAGCAGCCGGAGCGACGAGCGCCCGCCCGACTGCAGGCTGCCGAGCACGTCGCCCTCGCGGCGCAGCTCGAGGTCGACCTGGGCGAGCTCGAACCCGTCGAGGGTGGCGGCCACCGCCTCCACCCGCTCGCGGGCGACCGTCTCGGGCGGCGCGTGCGTGACGAGCAGGCAGAGCCCGGCGTGGCCGCCGCGGCCGACGCGGCCCCGCAGCTGGTGGAGCTGCGAGACGCCGAAGCGGTCGGCGTCGAGCACGACCATCGTCGAGGCGTTGGGCACGTCGACGCCGACCTCCACGACCGTGGTGGCGATGAGCACGTCGATCTCGCCCGCCGCGAAGCGCTGCATGACGTCGTCCTTCTCCTCGGCCGACATGCGCCCGTGCAGGGGCTCGACCCGGACGCCCGCCAGCACGGGCAGCGACCGCGCCAGGGCGAGCACGCCCTCGACGCTCGCCCGCTCGGGCGGCGGCGCGGCGGCGCCGTCGGCCTCGTCGGCGGCGGCGGCCTCGGCCTCCTCCTCGCCCGCTTCCACGCTCGCGGCGTCGATCGCGGGGCAGACGACGAACACCTGCCGCCCCTTCGCGACCTCCTCCGCGGAGCGCTGCCACACCCTGTCGCGCCAGCCCGGGCGGTCGGCGAGCGGCACCACGAACGACTCGATCGGCTGGCGGCCGGCGGGCAGCTCGGTGATGGTCGAGACGTCGAGGTCGCCGAAGACCGTCATCGCCACCGTCCGCGGGATCGGCGTCGCGGTCAGCACGAGCACGTGGGGCGGCGTGCGGCCCTTCTGCCGGAGGGCCTCGCGCTGCTCGACCCCGAAGCGGTGCTGCTCGTCGACGACGACGAGGCCCAGGTCGTAGAACTCGACCGCGTCGCTCATCAGGGCGTGGGTGCCGATCACCAGGTGCGACCGTCCGCTGACGACCGAGAGCAGGGCGCGCCTCTTCTCCGCCGTCGACATCTGCCCCGTGAGCAGCGTCGGCCGGAGGCGCGCGGCCAGGTCGGGACCGAGCGAGCGCACGATCGAGCGGAGGTGCTGGGCCGCCAGCACCTCCGTCGGGGCGAGCAGGGCCGACTGGCCGCCGCTCTCGGCGACCGCGAGCATCGCGCGGAGGGCGACCAGCGTCTTGCCCGAGCCGACCTCGCCCTGCACGAGGCGGTTCATCGGCACGTCGCCCGCGAGGTCGCGCGTGATCTCGGAGCCGACGAGCACCTGGTCGGCCGTGCGCTCGAAGGGCAGGGCGGCGTCGAACCCCGCGAGCAGGCCGTCCGGCCCGGCGACGCGCGGCGTGGCGCTCGCCGTGCGGAGGAGCGCCCGCTGCTGCAGGAGGGCGCTCTGCAGCACGAACGCCTCCTGGAAGCGCAGGGCGTCGCGCGCCCGCAGGTGGTCGCGGTCGCTCTCGGGACGATGGACGAGCTCGTACGCCTCGCGGAGCGGCACGAGCTCGAGCTCGGCGCGCACGGAGGCCGGCACGGGGTCGTCGATCGGCGGCAGCGTGTCGAGCACCAGCTCGACCGAACGCTGCACCTGCCAGGAGGCGACGGAGGCGCTGGCCGGGTAGATCGGGATCGGCTGCTTGGCCCAGGCCAGGGCCTCGGCGTCGCCCACCGCCGCGACCGCCTCGTGCGACGCGTCGAACAGCTCGTAGTCGGGGTGCGCCAGCTGGCGCAGCCCGCGGTAGTCGCCGACCTTGCCCGCGAAGATGCCCCGCGCCCCCGGCACGAGGTCTTTCGCTCGCCACGCCTGGTTGAAGAACGTGAGGGTCAGGATGCCCTGGCCGTCGCCGATGCGCACCTCGAGGATCGAGCCGCGCCGTGCCCGCATCGTGCGCTCCCGGACGTCGAGCACCTGGGCCACGATCGTCACCGCCTCGCCGAGCGGCAGCTGGTCGAGGGCGGTCAGCTCGCCGCGACGGGCGTAGCGCCGCGGGTAGTGCGACAGCAGGTCGCCCACCGTCCGCAGCCCGAACGCCTTCTGCATCGCCTGGGCGGTGCGGCCGCCGAGCGCGCCGGCGAGCGAGGCGTCGAGGGGCGACGTGTCGAGCGGGGAGTCGGGCACCCCACCACGGTACTGCGCGCCCCCGACACGGGCGGCCGGGCGGTCAGAGCGCGACGGCGTACCCCCCGGAGGCGCGGGTCGACTCCGCGAGCGCCGTCACGTGCCGGTCGTCGTTGACCTCGAGCGCCCGCAGCTGCCGCCCGACCTCGCGCGCCGACGACTTGCAGAACCCGACGGCCAGGTGACGCTCGTCGTCGGAGCCGGCCCGCGCCTCCTGCAGGCTCGTCGTGGCCCGCGAGAGGACGGCCGTCTGGGCGTAGATGCCCGCGGCCGCGTCGGCGAGGCGCTTCTGCACGAGCTGCTTCTCCTGCACGCGCTTGCCGTGCGTGCGGAGGGCCGCCTCGGCACGTTCCCGCAGGCGGGCGACCTGGTCGCCGACCTCGGACGCGGCACGGGCGAGCAGCGGGTGCACGCCGACCGGGCGACCGGGCGAGAGGCGGCGCTGCACGCGGCCCGCCACGTAGGGCGCGAGCACGCCGAGGGCCCGGCCCGGGGCGCCCAGGCTCAGGGAGGCCACGTCGGGCAGCTCCTCGCTGAGGGCCTTGAGGCCGTTGAGGGCGACGAACGCGCGCATGACGTCGTTGGCGCCCTCGAAGATCGGGAAGATGCGGAAGTCGCGGAGCGCCTTCGAGAGCGGGTGGCCCTCCATGTAGGCCTCGCCCCCGTGCAGCTGCACCGCACGGTTGAGCGCGAACCAGCCGGTGTCGCTCGCGACCACCTTGGTCATCGCCGACTCGAGCGCGAAGTCGGTGTCGCCGCGGTCGACGAGGCCGGTCGTCAGGTACGACATCGACTCGACGCCGTAGATCTGCTGGGTCATCCAGGCGAGCTTGTCGCCGACCATCTCGAAGTCGGCGAGCGGGCGGCCGAACTGGCGCCGCGACTCCGTGTGCTCGACCGACAGCTCGAGGAACCGCTTCATGCCCCCGGAGATCGCGGTGCCCATCGACATGCGCCCGTTGTTGAGGGTGTTCATGGCGATGCGGAAGCCGTCGCCGGGCTCGCCGAGGAGGTTCTCGGCCGGCACCCGGACGTCCTTGAAGTGCACCCGCTGCAGGTGGTTCGCCTTCAGCCCGTGCGTCTCGAAGCGCGGGCCCGTGCTGAGCCCCTCCGCGCCCTTCTCGACCACGAGCGCGACGTGGCCGAGCTCGCTCCGGGCGAAGACGGTGAGCACGTCCTTGTCGCCGTTGCCGATCCAGCGCTTCTCGCCGTTGAGCAGCCAGCTGCCGTCGGGCTGCCGCTCGGCCCGCGTCTCGAGGGCGTAGGCGTCGCTGCCGACGTTCGGCTCGGTGAGCACGAAGGCGGCGAGCTTGCGACCGCTCGCGAGGTCGGGCAGCCAGCGCGCCTTCTGGTCGTCGGTGCCGTAGAGGTGGAGCGGCTTCGTGCCGATCGACTGGTGCACGCCCATCACGGTCGCGAGCGTGCCGTCGACGCGGCCGAACTCCTCCATCACGCGGCAGTAGGCGCTCTGGCCGAGGCCGAGCCCGCCGTACTCCTCGGCGACGAACAGGCCGGTGAGCCGGCGGTCGCCCAGCTCGCGGATCGTGTCGTCGCCGACCCAGCCCTCGCGCTCGGCCCGCAGCGGGTCGTACCCGGCGAGCACCTCGCGCACCGACGCCGACGCCGCCTCGACCCGCGCGGCCTCGTCGGCCGCCATGTGCGGGTAGGGCAGCACGAGCTCGGAGGCGATCCGCCCCGCGAACAACGACTTGGTGAACGAGGGCTTCACGGCACGATCGACGCTGGTCATGGGCCGATCGTGCCCGCGGGCAGGCGGTCCGCCAACTCGGTTGTGCGTCTCCCACGACGCGGCCGCGCCCGGAGGGGCGGCACGTTGTCGACTTGCTCGAACGCACGGCCCGATGCGTCAGGATGGCCTCGTGTCCCGCATCATCTCCGGCTTCGCCGACAACCTGACCCTCGCCGTGCCCAAGACGGGCACGCGCCCGACGAGCGACCGGGTGCGCGAAGCGCTGTTCTCCGCGCTCGACGCGCGCGACGAGATCGCGGGGCGCCGGGTGCTCGACCTCTACGCCGGCACCGGCGGCCTCGGCCTCGAGGCCGCGTCGCGCGGAGCGGCCTCGGTCGTGCTCGTCGAGAAGGCACCGGCCGCCGCCCGCGTGCTGCGGAGGAACGTCGACGCGGTCGTCGGCCGGGCCCCGAGCGGCCGCGCCCCGCGCGTCGACGTCGTCGCCCAGCCCGTGCGCTCGTACCTCACGGGCAGCCGGTCGCTCGTCGACCTGGTCTTCTTCGACCCGCCCTACGAGGTCGCGGCCGCAGAGCTCGCCGCCGACCTCGAGGCCCTGCTGCCGTCGCTCGCCGACGAGGCGCTGGTCGTCGTCGAGCGGGCCTCGCGCGACGGCGAGCCCGCCTGGCCGACCGGGCTCACGCTCGACGCGAAGAAGCAGTACGGCGACACCACGGTCTGGTTCGCCCTGCGCGACTGACCGCGGCGCCCGGGGCCTGGCCCGCGAGGCACGACGCCGACGCCCGTGCCGACGTGCGGCGAGGGTGCGGGGGCGAGCCCCGGAGCCCCCAGGAGGCGCGGACCGCGCTCAGCCTGCCTGGCCGCCCCAGAGGCGGTACGGGTCCCACCCGCCGAGCTCGTCGAGGTCGCGACGTCCGACGGTGACCCGGGGGTCGCCTCCCCCGGTCTCGCGGACGACGCCGACGCGGCGGAAGCCGCCCGGGAGGTCGGTGCCCGCCGGGAACGCCGCCAGCAGCGAGTGGTCCTCGCCGCCGCCGAGCGCGACCCGGGGATCGGCGCCGAGGGCGGCGGGGTCGAGGTCGACGACGACCCCGCTGGCCCGGGCCACGCGCGCCGCGTCGAGGGCCAGGCCGTCGCTGAGGTCGAGCATCGCGGTCGCCCCCGCCGACGCGGCGAGCCTGCCGTCGGCGATGGGCGGCGTCGGGGCGAGCTGCCAGCCCACGTCCGGGTCGCGGTCGCGGAGCGCGGCGGCCAGGTCGGCGTCCGGCACGCCCTCGTGGTCGACCCCGAGGCGGAAGAGCAGGTCGAGCCCCCGGGCGGCCCGGCCGAGCGGGCCGGAGACGGCCACCAGGTCGCCGGGCCGGGCTCCGTCGCGTCGCACGGGCGCCCGCCCGCCCAGGTCGCCGAAGGCCGTCACGGCGATCGTGAGGGTGGCCGACACGGAGAGGTCGCCCCCGACGACGCCGCAGCCCGGAGCCATCTCGGCGCAGGCCTCCCGGAGGCCGTCGGCGAGCCGCTCGAGGTCGCCGACGAGCGTGCCGGGCGGGACGGCGAGGGCGACGACCAGCGCCGTCGGCCGGGCGCCCATCGCGGCGACGTCGGCGAGGTTGGAGGCGGCCGCCTTCCAGCCCAGGTCGTGCGGGGTCGACCACGCGAGGCGGAAGTCGGGCCCGTGCACCATGAGGTCGGTCGTCACGACGAAGCGGCCGTCCGGCGCGGCCACCACGGCGGCGTCGTCGCCCGGGCCGAGCTGCGTGTCGAGGCCCCGGGGCAGGCGCGGCAGGATGCGCGCGAGGGTGGCCAGCTCGCCCACGCCCTCCACGGTCGCGGCGGGGTCGACGGGCTCGGCGGTCGTGGAGGAAGGTTCCATGTGCACGACGGTAGCCTGGCCTCGATGTCCAGCCCTGCTCGGCGCCTGCGCCTCTCCCTCGTCGCCGCCTCCGTCGCCGTCCTCGCCCCCGTCCTCGCGGGGTGCACCGCCGCGGTGCCCATGACGGCCGCGACGGACGCCGACGACCCCGCCTGCGCGCAGGTCACCGTCCACCTGCCCGAGCAGGTCGGACCCGACAGCGCGCCGTACCAGCGCCGCGAGACCGACGCGCAGGCCACCGGCGCGTGGGGGTCGCCCACCGCCGTGCTGCTCCGCTGCGGCGTGACCGCGCCCGCCGTCTCCGACCTGCCGTGCTACCCGGTGGCCGGCGTCGACTGGCTGAGCGACCAGGACCCCGACGACCCCGACACCTACATCTTCACGACCTACGGCCGCACGCCGGCCGTGCAGGTCATCGTGACCGACGAGGTCGGCAGCACCCCGCTCTTCGACCTCGCCGACGCGGTGGGGTACCTGCCGAACGACGGCCGGGCGTGCGTCGGCGTGGGCGACCTGCCGGGGGGCGACGCCTCCGACGACGCGGGCACGTCCGGCGACGCCCCCAGCGCCTCCCCCGCCCCCTAGGCAGGGCCGAGGAGGCCTCCCCCGTCGCTAGCGGTCGGTCTCGAGGCCGAGCTCGATCAGCTCGGTGATCAGCTCCGGGTAGCTCAGCCCGCTCGCCAGCCAGCAGGCGGGGAACATCGAGATCGGGGTGAAGCCCGGCATGGTGTTGACCTCGTTGACGACCCAGCCCGAGTCGGTGAGGAAGAAGTCGACGCGCGCCAGGCCGGTGCCGTCGATCGACTCGAAGGCCAGGGCTGCGAGGCGCTGCATCTCGGCGAGGTCGGCGTCGTCGAGGGGGGCCGGGCAGACGAGGTCGGCGCCCGCGCCGCCGAGGTACTTCGACTCGAAGTCGTAGAAGGCGTCGGAGCCGAGCACGATCTCGCCCGCGACCGAGGTGCGCGGCGCCCCGCCGTCTCGTCCGCCGAGCACGGCGCACTCGAGCTCGCGGCCCACGACCCCGGCCTCGACGAGCACCTTGACGTCCTCCGCCAGGCCGACGGCCATGGCCGCCGCGAGCTGGTCGGGCCGGTCGACGCGGGAGACCCCGACGCTCGAGCCGGCACGGGCGGGCTTCACGAAGAGCGGGTAGCCGAGCGCGGCGACGTCGGCCGCGACGGCCTCGGGCGAGGCCTGCCAGTCACGGGCCCGGACCGTCCGCCAGGGAGCCACGGCGATGCCGGCCTGCTGGAGGACGGTCTTGGTGAAGTGCTTGTCCATCCCCACGGCGGAGGCGAGGAGGCCGGCCCCGACGTAGGGCAGGCCGACGAGCTCGAGCAGGCCCTGCACCGTGCCGTCCTCGCCGAAGCGGCCGTGCAGGATGGGGAAGACGACGTCGACGTCGCCGAGCAGGCGCACGCTGCCGTCGGCCTCGACGACGCTCAGCGCGCGGCTGCCGGCCGTCTCCGGCCAGCGCACGCGGGTGCCGTTGTCGCGGACGACCGGCAGGGCCGTGGCGTCGAGGGCGAAGAGGGCGGCGTCGTCGGGCTGCAGGGTGAACGCGCCCTCGGACGTGATCCCGACGGGCACGACGTCGAAGCGCTCCCGGTCGATGGCGGCCAGCACGCCGCCGGCGGTGGCGCAGCTGATCGAGTGCTCGCTCGAGCGGCCGCCGAAGAGCACGACGACCCGCTGGCGCGCGCGCACGTCGGTCTGGGAGGCGGGCGTCGCCGCGGTGGCGGCCGTGTCGGTCTCGCTGGTCATGGGGCCCCTCTGGGTCGTCGCGCGTCCACACGGGGAGCGTGGGAGGCGCGGGCGGCGGTCGTCGCGGACCGCCGCGGCCCCGGCGTGACCGGCTACTCCCCCTGGGGCTCGTCGGTCTCGGTGAGGTGCGGGGCGATGTTCCGCGGGTCAAGCGTACCGGCGAGGACGCCGGCCACCTGGGTCACGATGGGCATGTCGACGCCGCGCGAGGCCGCGAGCTCCAGGATGGGCGCGACCGACGCGAGGCCCTCGGCCGTCTGGTTCATCTGGCGGACGACGTCGCCGAAGGCGTAGCCCTGGCCGAGCAGCCGACCCGCCGTGTTGTTGCGCGACAACGGCGACTCGCAGGTGGCGATGAGGTCGCCGAGCCCGGCGAGGCCGGCCAGGGTCTCCGCCTTCGCTCCGAACGAGACGGCGAAGGCGGTCATCTCGGCGAGGCCGCGCGTGATGATCGACGCCTTGGTGTTCTCGCCGTAGCCCACGCCGTCGACGATGCCGACCGCGACGGCGATCAGGTTCTTCAGCACGCCGCCGAACTCGGTGCCGATCACGTCGGTGTTGACGAACGAGCGGAAGTACGGGTTCGTGGCCGCCGCGGCCACGGCCGTGGCCGTCTCGAGGCTCTGCGACGAGACGACGGCGGCGGTCGGCTGGCGCTTGGCGATCTCGAGGGCGAGGTTCGGGCCGGAGGCGACGGCCACGAGGTCGGGGTCGATGCCGAGCTCCTGCTCGATCACCTGGCTCATGCGGAGGCCGGTCGCCTTCTCCACGCCCTTCATGAGGCTGACGACGGGAACGCCCTGCGGCACGAGGTCGCGGACCGCCGCGAGGTTCTCCCGCAGCGTCTGGCTCGGCACCGAGAGGTACACCTGCTCGGCGCCCGCCAGGGCCTTCGCGACGTCGGGGGTCGCCACGAGCGTGCGGGGCAGGTTGATGCCCGGCAGGTAGTCGCTGTTGCGCTTGCTCTCGGTGATCTCACGCGCCACCTCGGGGCGCCGGGCCCAGAGGGTGACGTCGGCGCCGCCCTCGGCGAGCACCTTGGCGAAGGTCGTGCCCCAGCTGCCGGAGCCGAGGACGGCGACCGTGCGCGGGATGGCGCTCCGCATCACGACGGAGATCGCCTCGGTGGTGACGGCGCCCTCGCCCAGTGCGCCGATGGCGTCCTCGCGGCTGGTGCCCCGTCGGTCGTCGCCCTGTCGTTCGTCGGACCTACTCAAAGCGGCCGGTCTCCTTCTGGTCGTTCGCGTGAGGATCCCACGGGGTGGCGGGCGGCGTCTCGCCGCGGAGCTCCGCGAGCAGCTCGGTCACCCGGCGCATCACGAGCGCCGTGGCCTCGGAGTACTCGGCCTGGCCGAGCGGCCGCCCGCGCCACGGCGAGAGGTCGACGGGGTCGCCGACGACCGCGACGATGCGCTTGCGGGGGAACAGGCTGATCTTCGACGAGTACCGCCCCATGACCTCCTGGCTGCCCCAGTGCGCCATCGGCACGAGCGGCACGCCGGCCTCGAGGGCGAGCCGGACGGCGCCGCTCTTGCCCTTCATGGGCCAGAGGCCGGGGTCGCGGGTCAGGGTGCCCTCGGGGTAGATGATCACGCCGCCTCCGCTCGTCGCCAGCGCGCGGCCGGCGGCGAGGGGGTCGCTCGCGTGGGTGCGGCCGCCGCGCTCGACGGGCACGTGCCCCATCGCGCGCATCAGGGAGCCGAACACCGGCACCCGGAAGAGCGACGCCTTGGCCAGGAACCGCGGCACCCGCCCGAGGGTCCACATGAGCCGCGCCACGACCACCGGGTCGATGTTCGTGACGTGGTTCGGGGCCAGCACGAAGGCACCCTCGTTCGGCAGCTTCTCGCCGCCCCGCACCTCGATGACGGCGAGGCGGTCGAAGAGCGGGGCACCGACCGCCGCGACGGCCCGGAACACGGCGCTCTTCTCCTTGCCGCGGCCGAAGCGGCCGACGCGACGGGCAGGCTGGACGACGGGCACGTCGGGGTCGGAGGGACCCCCGTGCGACCGGGCGGCGTCGCTCACGCCGGACTAGCCCTGGAAGTCGAAGTCGGCGCCCAGCTTGCGGAGCTTCGCGATGAAGTGCTCGTAGCCGCGGCTGATGATGCCGACGTTGCTGATCTTGGACTCGCCCTCGGCCGTCAGGGCCGCGATCAGGTGGCTGAAGCCGCCCCGCAGGTCGGGCACCCGGATGTCGGCCCCGTGCAGCTTGGTCGGGCCGGTGATGACCGCGGCCTGCTCGAACTCGCGGCGGGCGACCCGGCGGTCGTGGCCGGGCAGGCCCTCCTTGTGGACGACGATCTCGGCGCCCATGTCGTTGAGGGCCTCGGTGAACTGGAACCGGTTCTCGTAGACCGTCTCGTGGACGATCGAGGTGCCCTGGGCCTGGGTCAGGGCGACGATGAGCGGCTGCTGCCAGTCGGTCATGAAGCCGGGGTGCACGTCGGTCTCGACGACGACGGGCTTGAGCTCGCCTCCGGGGTGGAAGAACCGGATGCCGTCCTCGTGGACGTCGAAGTCGCCGCCGACCTTGCGGAAGACGTTGAGGAACGTCATGAGGTCTTTCTGGTCGGCGCCCTCGACGAAGATGTCGCCCTTGGTGGCGAGCGCGGCCGAGGCCCAGCTGGCCGCCTCGTTGCGGTCGTTGATGGCACGGTGCACGTAGCCGCGGAGGCTCTTCACGCCCTCGATGAAGATGACGCGGTTCGGCTCGACGGAGACCACCGCACCCATCTTCTGCAGGATGGCGATGAGGTCCATGATCTCGGGCTCGATGGCGGCGTTGCGGAGCTCGGTGACGCCGTCGGCCAGCACGGCCGTCAGCAGCACCTGCTCGGTCGCGCCGACGCTCGGGTAGGGCAGCTCGATGTTCGCGCCCTTGAGGCCGTCGGGCGCGGTGAGGTGGATGCCGTTGTACGACTTGTCGACGACGGCGCCGAACGCGCGGAGGGCGTCGAGGTGGAAGTCGATCGGGCGGTCGCCGATGCGGCAGCCGCCGAGGTCGGGGATGAACGCCTCGCCGAGGCGGTGGAGCAGCGGTCCGCAGAAGAGGATCGGGATGCGGCTCGAGCCGGCGTGGGCGTCGATCTCGGCGAAGTGCGCGCTCTCGACGTTGGACGGGTCGAGGATCATCTCTCCGCGAGCGGGGTCGGTGATGCGGACGCCGTGCACCGAGAGGAGCCCGCGCACGACGTTGACGTCGCTGATGTCGGGGACGTCCTTGAGGATGCTCGGGGTGTCTCCGAGGAGGGCCGCGACCATGGCCTTGGTCGCGAGGTTCTTGGCGCCGCGGACCTCGATGCGACCGATCAGCGGCTTGCCGCCGCGGATGACGATCTCGTCGGAGGTCAGTCCGACTCGGGCTCCAGCAGCTGCGGCGTCTTGGACGAGAGAGTTCACTTACTTCACCGGCAATGTCTTCGGGCGCCAGGCGGCGCGTCGGGATTCGAATTCTGTGATGGCCGCTTCGTCGCGGAGCGTCAGCCCGATGTCGTCGAGACCCTCGAGCAGGCGCCACTTAGTGTAGGCATCGACCTCGAACGACACGCTGAGATCGCCGACCGTGGCGGTCTGCGACTCGAGGTCGACCGTGATCTCGACCCCGGGCTGCGCGTCGATCGCGGCCCAGAGACGCTCGACGTCGGGCTCGGCGACGACCGCGCTGAGCAGGCCCTGCTTGCCCGAGTTGCCGCGGAAGATGTCGCCGAAGCGCGCGCTGAGCACGACGTCGAAGCCGAAGTCGCGGAGGGCCCAGACGGCGTGCTCACGACTCGAGCCGGTGCCGAAGTCGGGGCCCGCCACGAGCACGCGCGCGCCCTGGAACTCGGGGCGGTTCAGGACGAAGTCCGGATCTTGGCGGGCCGAGAAGAAGAGGGCGTCCTCGAAGCCCGTCTTCGTCACGCGCTTGAGGAACTCCGCCGGGATGATCTGGTCGGTGTCGACGTTGCTGCGCTTCAGGGGCGCGGCCACGCCGGTGACGGTGGTGAACTTCTGCATCAGACCGCGCCTCCTGCCAGCTCGGCCTGCAGGGCGTCGTGGATCGGGGTCTCGCCCTCGACCTGCACGTCCCACGGGGAGGAGAGCGTGCCCTTGACGGCCGTGGCCGCCGCGACGAGCGGCGAGACCAGGTGCGTGCGGCCTCCCTTGCCCTGACGGCCCTCGAAGTTGCGGTTGCTCGTCGACGCGCAGCGCTCGCCCGGCGCGAGCTGGTCGGGGTTCATCCCGAGGCACATCGAGCAGCCGGCGAAGCGCCACTCGGCGCCGAAGTCGGTGAAGACGCGGTCGAGCCCCTCGGCCTCGGCCTCGAGGCGGACGCGGGCGGAGCCCGGCACGACCATGACGCGGACGCCCTCCGCCTTGGTGCGGCCCCGGACGATCGAGGCGAACGCCCGGAGGTCCTCGATGCGGCTGTTGGTGCACGAGCCCATGAAGACCGCGTCGACCGCGATCTCCTTCATCGGGGTGCCGGCCTCGAGGTCCATGTACTCGAGCGCGCGCTCGGCGGCGGCTCGCTCGTGGGGGTCCGCGACCGCGGCCGGGTCGGGCACCGCGCCGCTGAGCGAGACGCCCTGGCCGGGGTTCGTGCCCCAGGTGACGAAGGGCTCGAGCGAGTCGGCGTCGAGGAAGACCTCGGCGTCGAAGACCGCGTCGTCGTCGGTCGGCAGCGTCTGCCAGTACGCCACGGCGTCGTCCCAGTCGGAGCCGGTCGGCGCGTGGTCGCGGCCCTGCAGGTAGTCGAACGTGGTCTGGTCGGGCGCGACCATGCCGGCCCGGGCCCCTGCCTCGATCGACATGTTGCAGATCGTCATGCGGCCCTCCATCGAGAGGGCGCGGATGGCGCTGCCGCGGTACTCGAGCACGTAGCCCTGGCCGCCGCCCGTGCCGATCTGGGCGATCACGGCGAGGATGATGTCCTTCGCCGTGACGCCGGGACGCAGCGTGCCCTCGACCGTCACGGCCATCGTCTTGAACGGCTTGAGCGGGAGGGTCTGCGTGGCGAGCACGTGCTCGACCTCGCTGGTGCCGATGCCGAACGCCATGGCGCCGAAGGCGCCGTGGGTGGAGGTGTGCGAGTCGCCGCAGACGACCGTGATGCCGGGCATCGTGAGCCCGAGCTGCGGGCCGACGACGTGCACGATGCCCTGCTCGGCGTCGCCGAGGGGGTGCAGCCGGACGCCGAACTCGGCCGTGTTGCGGCGGAGCGTCTCGATCTGGGTGCGGCTCGTGAGGTCGGCGATCGGCTTGTCGATCGCCAGCGTCGGGGTGTTGTGGTCTTCGGTGGCGATCGTGAGGTCGGTGCGCCGCACCGGGCGGTCGGCCTGGCGGAGGCCGTCGAAGGCCTGCGGGCTCGTCACCTCGTGGACGAGGTGGAGGTCGATGTAGAGGAGGTCGGGGGCGCCGTCCTCGCCCTTGACGACCACGTGGTCGTCCCACACCTTCTCGGCAAGCGTCCTGCCCACGGGCACGCCCCTCTCCAGAGTTCTCGTCGGAATGATCGTCGAAGTCTACGCCAGAGCACCCGGCGCGTCGTGAGGGGTCCAAGCGCGCCCGGGGCCCCGGCATTCCCGCGCGCCCCCGGCCGAGCGACCCGACCGAGCGCCGCGGGCCACGGCTCCGGATACCATGACGGCACCCGCCGCCCGGTCGGCGGGGCCCTCGACGAGGAGGCCGACGACCGCATGACGCCCGACGACGCGACCTGGCGGCCGCCGCGGCCCGTCTCGGGCCTGCGCGGCGGAGCGGCGGGGCCCGGGCGCACGCTCGACGACGACCTGCCGGACGCGGGCGAGCCGGCGGCCAGGGTGCAGCAGCAGCCGTCCCGTCGTGGGCGGAGGCCCCTCCGAGGCGCCGGCCCGGCCCGTCGCCTGGCGGCCTCCTACCTCGCCCTCGCCGTCTCCGCGGCGCTGGCCGTCGCCGTGGGCACCGCCGCGACGCCCCGCTACGGCTCGGGGTCGCCCTGGGGCGAGGCCCCCGTCGACGACCTGCGGCGGCTCCCCGCCGCGGCCGCCTGGACGCTCGACCTCGCCCAGCTGCTCGCTCCGTCGGTGCCGCGCGGGTGCCTCCACTTCTGGCCCTCCCCCGCGGCCGGCGGCCTCGTCGCCGTCGGGGCGTCGGTCGACCTCGACCCCGGCCTCGGCACGACGGGGCCGGACTGCCGCCGGGCGGCCCTCGCCGACCGCGCGAGCCGCGTCGCCCTCGTCGAGGCGGCCACCGGCGAGGTGCGGTGGGTGCACGACCTCGCCGGGGAGGTGGACGACACCGACCCCCTGAGCATCCCCTCGACGCAGGTCGTGCCGGAGGCCGGCCGCGTGCTCGTCCAGACGCAGACGACCGGCTCGACGGTGCTCGTCGCCCTCGACCTCGCCGACGGCCGGGGCGTGGAGTCGAGCCGCGGCCGCCGCGACCTGCCCTCGGTGAGCGTCGCCACGAGCGGACGGCTGCAGCTCCGCACCTCGCCGGCCGCCGTCGGGACCCCCGACCGCTACGTGCTGATCGACGCCGCCGACCTCGACGACCCCGTCTGGGAGGGCCGCGTCGACGTCGGCACGGCCCCCCTCCTCCTGCCGGACGCCCTCCTCGTCGTCACGGAGGGCCGGTCCGTCCGGGTCGACGGCCGCACCGGGCAGGAGCGCCCCGCCCGCGGCCGCCCCGACCTCGTCGCCTCGTCGCCCTCGGGCGGCGAGGCCTGGTCGCTCGGCACGGCGCCGGGGGGCGAGCGCGTGGTCGCCGGCCTCGACCGCGGCGGCGCGGAGACCTGGACCACCGCCTCCGACGCGCGCCGCCTCGCGGCGACCCCGGGCTGCGTCCTGACCTCGGGGTACGCCGAGACCACCGCGACCTGCCTCGACCCGGGCGACGGGCACGTCTCCTGGACGACCGACCTGCGCGCCCCGTTCTCGGCCGGGGCCCTCCCCGGCCAGGTGGGCGACGACGTGCACGCCGTCGTGCAGGCCGACGACGGGGCCCGACTGACGACCCTCGACGGCCGCGACGGGCACACGCGGTGGAGCACGCCGGTCGGCGTCCTCGACACGCCGGTGGCCGCCTCCCGCACCGTGCTCTACGTCGGCACCGACGACTCGCGGTCGTTCCCCCGGGGCGTCACCGCGTACGACGCCGCGACGGGGGCACGGCTCTGGTCGCTGCGGTCCGGCGACGCCGTCTCGTTCTGGGGCGGGTCGCTCGTCGCGGTCGACGAGCGCGGCGTCGCCACCCGGCTCGTCGACCACGTGCGCGTGGGAGGCGCGTCGTGAGCCCCGGGGCCGGCTCGCCCTGGCAGCCCGCCCCGCCCGGCGACGCCTCGGTGGTCTGGGAGGCAGCCGCGGGCGCGCCTCGCCCGCACCGCGACGCCGACGCCGATGCCGATGCCGATGCCGCCGCCATGGAGCCGTCGACGCCCCGCGCCGGGTCGTCGGCCGGAGGGAGGCCCCGCCGGGTCGGGCCCGTCGGGCGAGCCTGGCGACGCGCCTCCCCGGGTCGGCTCCTGCTCGTCGGCTACGTCGCGGTCGCCGTCGTGGCGGCCGTCGTGACCGCCCTGCTCGGACCGGGTCAGCCGCGCTACGGAGCCGAGACGCCCTGGCGCGGCGTCGCCACGACCGACATCCGCACGGAGCCGTCGGGCGGGGGGTGGGCGGTCGACCTCGCCGACACCCTGGCTCCCGGCTCCCGGCCCGCGTGCCTCCGCTTCCCGACCGCCACCGTGTCGCCGGGCCGGGTGCTGGTCAGCGCGGCGCCGGGCTGGACCTACGGCTTCGCGAACGACTCCGGCTGCGGCAGCGAGACCACCGGGATCGGCTCCCGGCTCGCGCTCCTCGACACCGACGCCGGGCGCTTCGAGTGGGTGCACGACGTCGCCGACGACGCCCGGCAGCTCGGCCTCGAGGGCCCCGTCGACGTCGCCTCCGCCTCGCTCGCGGGCGACACCGGCCTGGTCGTGGTGCGCGTGGTGGCGGGCGCCGACGCCGTCCTGCTCTCGCTCTCGGCCACGACCGGGCGCACCGAGGGACGGAGCGCGCCGCAGCGGACGACCGAGAGCGACCGGTTCGAGGCCTCCGGCACGGTGGTCGTCACCAGCCGTCAGCCGAGCCCCGGCGAGCGCTACGAGCACGAGCTGCGCGACGCGCGCGACCTGTCCCGCGTCACCTGGTCGGGCCGGGGCACGACGGCGGGGCTCGTGCTGGCGCTGCCCGACCGCCTGGTCGTCTCGACGCCCGACGGGAGCGTGCAGGTCGACGCCCGCTCGGGCGAGGCGAGCGCCTGGGGCACGCGCCTCGACGACCTCTCCGGTCACCTCGTCCACGACGACCTCCTCGTCGGCCCCTCCGAGGACGGCGCCGGGGTGACCGCCCGCTCGCCCGACGGCACGGTGCGCTGGCGGTCGGACCCGACGGTCGCGGGCACCCTGGCCGAGACCCGGGCGTGCCTCGTGGCGACCGACGTCACGGCCGACCGGGTGACCTGCCTCTCGTGGGAGACCGGCGACGTCGTCTGGACCCGCGACGACCTCGGCACCACCGCGGCCCGCGGCCTCGCCGGCCAGACCGACGACCGCGTGTACGCCACGTCGACCTCTGCCGGCGACGGCCCCCTCGACGTCCTGGCGCTCGACGGGGCGACGGGGCGCACGTCCGCGCACTTCGAGCTGCCGACCGGCGCCGTGCTCGCCGCGGCCGGGCGGACCGTCGCCTACGCCCTCGCCTACGGCAGCTCCGGAGGGAGGTCGACGGTCGTGGCCGTCGACCTCGAGACGGGCGAGCGCCTGTGGACCCACACCGGGCAGCTGCAGGTCTCGGTCTGGGCGGGGCGCCCCGTCGACATCGACGTCGACGGGCGGGCGAACCAGCTGACGGCCCCGGAGGCGCGGGTCGTCCCGGGGTCGTGACCGCCGCCTCCGGGGGCGCCCGGCCGAGCTCGGTTCGAACAGACGTTCGACTCCGGCGTAGGCTGTCGGCATGGTCATCCCGTTCACCGCCTCCCTGCTCGACGGCCTCGACGAGGGCCCGGAGCTCCTCCCCCTCGGCCCGCGCGTGCAGCGCCTCGACCTGGGCGACGGCGCCTGGCTCGACCTCGTGCCCGGCTGGGCCACGGGCAGCGACGCCCTGTTCGAGCGGCTCGTCACCGACGTCCCCTGGCAGGCCGACCGCCGGTCGATGTACGACCGGGTCGTCGAGGTGCCCCGCCTCGTGTCGTCGTACGGCCCGGGCGACGCCCTGCCCGACCCCGTGCTCGCGTCGGCGCGCGACGAGCTCAACGAGCACTACGTCGGCCGGCACGGCGCCCCCGACGAGCAGCTCTTCCGCCGCGCGGGCCTCTGCTTCTACCGCACGGGCGACGACAGCATCGCCTGGCACGGCGACCGCGTGGGGTCGTTCATCGACCGCGACACCATGGTCGGCATCCTCTCCCTCGGGGCCCCTCGCACCCTGGCCGTGCGGTCCCGTCGCACCGGCCACGTCGAGCGCTTCCCGCTCGGCCACGGCGACCTGCTCGTGATGGGCGGCAGCTGCCAGCGCACCCACGAGCACGCGATCGCGAAGACGAAGAAGGCCGTGGGGCCGCGCATCTCGGTGCAGTTCCGGCCCCTGTGGGGCGAGGGAGGCGCGGGGCGAGAGCGGCGCACCGGAGCCGCCTAGGCGGCGGGAGGCACCTCGAGGCCGATCCGCGCCTCCCCCGGGCCGCCGCACCACCGGTCTCCGCCGACGCGCTCGAAGCGGAGCTCGGTCGAGCGCGTGGCGATCACGACCAGACCGTCGACCGGACTGCGGGAGAGGTCGTCGACCGGCGGGGCGTCCGGCGGGGCGTCGCCCCAGGCCCGGACGGTCACGCGCTCGGGGAAGGCGCCGTCGGGCTCCTCCGTGGCTCCCCAGGAGGCGATGGTCCAGACCCCGTCGGGCCCCGCCTCCGCGGCCCCTGGGTAGACCCGGGGGCCGACGGCCTGCTCGACCGGCGACGCGCCCGGGGCCTCCTCGTCGGCGACGACCTCGACCAGCGCGACGCGGTCGACGGCGCCCCGCGTCTCGACGACGACGGTCGTGCCCCACGCGACGGCCGGGCACGCGCGAGGGGTGCCGACGGAGGCCGCGGCGACGACGGCCACGCCGACGACGACCGTGAGGGCGCAGAGGCCGCCGACGGCGAGGCCGAGACGGGTGGTGGGGTCGGAGCGCATGCCCCGATCCTGCGACCTCGTGCGCCCGGGGTCGAGGACCGAGGCCCGGTCGTGACCGAGACGTGACGGTGCGGCCGCAGCGGCACGACGAGGCGCCTCGGCCCCGGAACGAGAGAATCCCGCCGGGCCGGAGCCGGGCGGGATTCTCGTGGTTGCTGAACGGTGTTCTGGTGACCGATCAGATCGGTGACCCCAGCGGGATTCGAACCCGCGTTACCGCCGTGAGAGGGCGACGTACTAGGCCGCTATACGATGGGGCCGTTTTTGCAACTCGTCGAGTATGCCACACGGTTCCTCGCCGAGACAAATCGAGCCACGTCCGCGTGTCGGGAGGCGGGCGTAGAGTCCCCGCATGCGCCTCACGAAGCTCGAACACGCCTGCCTGATCATCGAGGAGGCGGGCCGCAAGCTCGTCGTCGACCCCGGTGCCTTCACGACCCCGCAGATCGACCTGCACGACGTCGACGCGATCGTCGTCACGCACGAGCACCCCGACCACTGGACGCCCGACCAGCTGACCCACCTGCTCGAGACGAGCCCCGACGCCGTCCTGTACGGTCCCGCCGGCGTCGCCGCCGCGGCCGAGGGCTTCGACGTCCACGTGGTCGCCGACGGCGACACGGTCGAGGTCGGCCCCTTCACGCTGTCGTTCCACGGCGCTCAGCACGCGGTCATCCACGAGTCCATCCCGGTGATCGACAACGTCGGCGTGCTCGTCAACGGCCGGCTCTTCTACCCGGGCGACGCGTTCACCGTGCCGCCCGTGCCCGTCGAGACGCTCGCCGCACCCGTCGGCGCTCCCTGGCTGAAGGTCTCCGAGGCCATCGACTACGTCGCGGCCGTCGCCCCGAAGCGCCTCTTCCCGACCCACGAGCAGACGCTGTCGGCCGCGGGCCTCGGCATGCACGTCGACCGGCTGCGGGCGAGCGTCGAGTCGGTCGGCGGCGAGGCCGTCGTGCTGCAGCCGCACGAGTCCCTCGAGGTCTGAGCCGCGCTCCCCCGGCTCCTCCGCAGACCAGCGTCCGGTGCTCGCCCGGACGAGGCGACGCCCCCGTGCCGGTCACGGCACGGGGGCGTCGAGGAGGCGCGGCGACGGCTCCGGCTAGAGGGTCACGTCGATCTCGCGGAGCAGCTGGGCGTCGATCGCGACGCGCACCTTCTCGAGGAGGTCGTCGGGCGCCGGGCTGTCGATGGTGAGCACGCTGAGCGCCTGGCCGCCCGCGCTGCGGCGGGCGATCTGCATGCCGGCGATGTTGATGCCCGCGTCGCCGAACTCCTTGCCGTAGACCGCGACGATGCCGGGACGGTCGCCGTAGACCATGACGAGGTGGTGGGCCGCGATCGGCACCTCGACGTCGTAGCCGTTGATCTCGACGATCTTCTCGACCTGCTTCGTGCCGGTCAGCGTGCCGGAGACCGAGATCTGCCCGCCGTCGGCGAGCGACCCGCGGATGGTCAACACGTTGCGGTACTCGTCGCTCGTCGGGTCGGTCAGCAGGCGCACCGTGATGCCGCGCTGCTCGGCGAGGAGGGGCGCGTTCACGTAGCTGACCGACTCGCTGACGATGTTCGTGAAGATGCCCTTGAGGGCGGCGAGCTTCAGCACGCTCACGTCGTGCTCGACGAGGTCGCCGCGCACCTCGACGTCGACGCTCGTGAGGGGCGAGTCGGCGAGGCCGGCGAAGACCTGGCCGATCTTCTCGAGCAGCGGGATGCCCGGGCGCACGTACGGGTCGATGACGCCGCCGGCGACGTTCACGGCGTCGGGCACGAGCTCGCCGCCGAGGGCCAGGCGCACCGACTTCGCGACCGAGACGCCGGCCTTCTCCTGCGCCTCGTGCGTGGAGGCGCCGAGGTGCGGCGTCACGACGACGTTCTCGAGGCCGAGCAGGGCCTGATCGACGGGCGGCTCCGACGTGAAGACGTCGAGGCCGGCCCCCGCGATCTCGCCGGTCGTCAGGGCCTCGTGCAGCGCGGCCTCGTCGACGAGGCCGCCGCGGGCGACGTTGACCACGAAGGCCGTGGGCTTCATCGCCCGGAGCTGCTCGCGGCCGATCATGCCCGTCGTCTCGGGCGTCTTCGGCATGTGGATCGTGACGAAGTCGGCCGTGGCCAGCAGCTCGTCGAGCGAGAGGAGGGTCACGCCGAGCTGCTGCGCACGGGCCGGGGTGACGTAGGGGTCGTAGGCGACGACGTCGACGCCGAAGGCCTGGAGGCGCGCGGTGATGAGCGCCCCGATGCGGCCGAGGCCGATGATGCCGACCGTCTTCTCGTAGAGCTCGACGCCGGTGTACTTCGAGCGCTTCCACTGCCCCTGCGAGAGGGCGGCGTGCGCCGCCGGCACGTGACGGGCCAGGCTGAGGATGTGCGCCACGGTCAGCTCGGCGGCCGAGATGATGTTCGAGGTGGGCGCGTTGACGACCATGACCCCGGCCGTCGTCGCCGCCTTGATGTCGACGTTGTCGAGCCCGACGCCCGCTCGGGCGACGACCTGGAGGGACGGCGCGGCGGCGATGGCCTCGGCGTCGACCTGGGTCGCGGAGCGCACCAGGATCGCGTTCGCGTCGGCGAGGGCCGCCAGCAGCGCGGGACGGTCGGTGCCGTCCACGCTCCTCACGTCGAAGTCGGGGCCGAGGGCCTCGACGGTGGCGGGTGAGAGTTCTTCTGCGATCAGCACGACGGGCTTGGCCACGGAGTCAGGGTCCTAACGAGAGGGTTCAGGGGGGCGCCGCGACGCGCCGTGGGCGCGGCTGCTCGTCACTCTAGCGAGTCGTCCCGTCGCCGAGGCGCAGATGACGCCGGCGGTCGTGGGAGCCCCCGACGCGACCCGCCCCGGGTCAGATGCTGAGGACGTAGGCCGTGATCGACAGCGACACGGCGCCGACGACCGCGAGGCCGACGACCAGCGCGAGCGCCACCTGCCAGAGCGGACGACGCCGGGCCACGAGCAGCGCCCCCGCGTACGCGACCACGGGCAGCAGCACGTTGGCCACGAGCGCGACCCAGGGCGGCGACGCGATCAGCGACGTGGCGCCGGCCTCCTCGTAGATCTCGTTGTTCTGGTAGCGGGCGTCCTGCGGCACGAGGACGAGGTTCGTCAGGGCCTCGTAGAGGTCGTAGGCGAAGAAGAGGCCGACGACGACCGCCAGCACGACCACTCCCGGGCGCGGCCCACGACGGAGGCGCGGCCGGGCGGCGGACTCGCTCGCGCTCATGCTGCCGCCCCGATCACGAGCGGCCAGGGCGCGAGGGCGACCGCACCGACGGCCATGACGAGGAGCCGTCGACCCGACCGGGCCTGGGGCACCAGGAGGATCGTCGCGACGAACCACAGGAGGGGCGCGACGATCGCCAGGAACACCCCGGTCAGCCACAGCGCGGTCTGGACGTCGTCGATCAGGCTGCCGCCGAAGGCGAGCAGGAAGCGGTCTCGGGCGACGATCCACCCGACGCTCGAGAGGAGCGCGACGCCGCCGAAGATCCCGTGCCCCACGAGGGAGGCGCTGCTCATGACCTCGGGACCGGCGTCGGCGACCTCGGCGCCGTCGCCGTCGCGGACGAGGGCCGGGCCCTCGACGTGGCTGGCGTCGCGCTCGTCGCCCCAGCTCAGGGCCTCGTCGGACGCCTCGTCGAGGCCGTCCTCCAGCCCGTCGTCGGGCTCGTCGCGCCGCGTGCCGGGCTCCGTCATGCGGGGTGCTTCGACGAGACCGCCTCCACCAGCGCGGCCGACAGCGGGTGCCCCGCCTCGATGCCGGTCAGGGTCTGGGCCAGCTCGTCGGCCGGGAGCCCGGAGCGCAGGAGGGCCTGCAGCTCGACGCTCTCGGCGTCGTCGGCCACGTCGAAGTCGAGGGCGGCGCGCACCGCTCGCACGAGGGCGTCGGCGGGCAGGCCGCGCTCGGCGAGCTGGGCGGCGGGGCCGACGAAGCGCTCGTGGCGGCTGAGCTTGCGGAGGGGGTTGCGCCCCACGCGCTCGGTCGTGTCGGGGAGGTGCGGGTTCGAGATGCGCACGAGGTTCTTCTCGATGTACGCCTGCTGCTCGTCGGCGTCGAGCTCGTGCTTCGCGACGAGGAGCGCCTTGGTCTCGGCGAGGGCCGCCCGCACCTCGGCGTGCACGGCCTCGTCGGCGAGGGACTCCCGGATGCTGCCGAGGCCCCGGGCGAAGCCGTGGTACGCGGCCGCCGCGTGAGCGGTGTTGACGGTGAAGAGCTTGCGCTCGATGAAGGGCTCGAGGTCGGGCACCCAGCTGACGCCCTGGATCTCGGGACGGTGGTCGCTGAAGGGACCGCTCTCGACGACCCACTCGGAGAAGGACTCGATGGTCACGTCGAGCGAGCCGGCGGGCTGCTCGGGCACGATGCGGTCGATGGCGCAGTTCGCGAAGACGGCGTTCTCGGCCGGGTCGGCCTGGCGGACGGCCTCGGCGAGGGAGTCGGTGGCGTTGATCGCGTTCTCGCACGCGATGACGGTCAGGGGCGGCAGCGCCGCGTCGCGCGCCGCGAGGCCCCGGGCGATGACGGGGGCCACGAACGGCAGGATGCGCGCGCCGACCGCGGTCGTGACGACGTCGGCGGTCGCGATCTCCGCGACCAGCGCCTCCTCGTCGGAGCGGCTGTTGACGGCCCGGTAGCCGTCGACCACGGTCGTGCGGCTGTCTTCGCCGACCTCGTGCACCTCGTACGAGGGCTGGGACTGCAGCAGCCCGATCAGCTCGTCGTTGACGTCGGCGAACACGACCTCGTAGCCGCTCGCGTGCAGGAACTGCGCCACGAAGCCACGACCGATGTTGCCCGCACCGAAGTGCACTGCCTTCTTGCTCATCGCCATGCCCTAGATCATGCCACGGGCCGCCTGGTCGCCCCGACAACGACGACGCCCCCCTCCGGTCGGGAGGGGGGCGTCCTCGGCGCTCGAGCACGAGCTGGCACGCAGCGCTGCCGTCGCCCGTCGGCGGAGCCGACCGACGTCGCCAGCGTGCGTCGACGACGTCAGCGCGCAGCGCTGCCGTCGACGTAGTCGGTGTCGGTCTGCTTCCAGGCGAACAGGGCGCGGAGCTCCTGGCCGGTCGCCTCGATGGGGTGCGCCTCGCCCTTGGCACGGAGCTCCTTGAACTCGGGGGCGCCGGCGTCCTGGTCGTCGATGAAGCGCTTCGCGAACGCTCCGGACTGGATGTCGGCCAGGACGGCCTTCATGTTGTCCTTGACGGAGGGGTCGATGACGCGGGGGCCGGAGACGTAGTCGCCGTACTCGGCCGTGTCGGAGACGCTCCAGCGCTGCTTGGCGAGGCCGCCCTCCCAGATGAGGTCGACGATCAGCTTGAGCTCGTGGAGCACCTCGAAGTAGGCGATCTGCGGCTGGTAGCCGGCCTCGGTGAGGGTCTCGAAGCCGTACTGGATGAGCTGCGACGTGCCGCCGCAGAGCACGGCCTGCTCGCCGAAGAGGTCGGTCTCGGTCTCCTCGGTGAAGGTCGTCTTGATGCCGCCGGCGCGGAGGCCGCCGATGCCCTTCGAGTACGACCAGGCGAGGTCCCACGCGGCGCCGGAGGCGTCCTTCTCGACGGCGACGATGACGGGCACGCCGCGGCCGGCCTCGAACTCGCGCCGGACGGTGTGGCCCGGGCCCTTGGGGGCGACCAGGACGACGTCGACGCCCTCGGGCGCCTCGATGTAGCCGAACCGGATGTTGAAGCCGTGGCCGAAGACGAGCGCCTTGCCCTCGGCGAGGTTGGGGGCGATGTCGTCGGCGTAGACGTGGCGCTGCACCTGGTCGGGAGCCAGCACGACGATGACGTCGCCCCAGGCCGAGGCCTCGGCGGGGGTGTGGACCGTGAAGCCGGCCTCCTCGGCCTTGGCACGGCTCTTCGAGCCCTCCTTCAGCCCGATGACGACCTCGACGCCGGAGTCGCGGAGGTTGAGCGCGTGGGCGTGGCCCTGCGAGCCGTAGCCGATGACGGCGACCTTCTTGCCCTGGATGATGGACAGGTCGGCGTCGTTGTCGTAGACGATCTCAGTCACAGTGGTGCTTCTCCTCGGTTGTCGACGGATGTCGTGTCGGTGGGTCGTGCTGCAGGAGGCGCGGGCCGGGCGGCCCCGCTCCCCTAGTTCTTGAAGACTCGGTCGGTGATCGACTTCGACCCGCGACCGATGGCCAGGAGGCCCGACTGCGAGATCTCCTTGATGCCGTACGGCTCGAGCACACGGAGCAGGGCGGTGGTCTTGCCCGTGTCGCCGGTCACCTCGATGACGAGGGAGTCGGTCGAGACGTCGACCACGGCCGCGCGGAACAGGGTGACGGCCTCGAGCACCTGGGTGCGGGTCGTGGCGTCGACCCGCACCTTGATCAGCATGTGCTCGCGCTGCACCGACTGCGAGTAGTCGAGCTCGACGATCTTGATCACGTTCACGAGCTTGTTGAGCTGCTTCGTGACCTGCTCGAGCGGCAGCTCCTCGACGTCGACGACGACCGTGATGCGGCTGAAGCCCTCGAGCTCGCTCTTGCCGACGGCGAGGCTCTCGATGTTGAAGCCGCGACGGGCGAACAGGCCCGCGACGCGCGTCAGCAGGCCGGGCTTGTCCTCGACGAGGAGGCTCAGGACGTGGCTCATGCGTGCTCTCCTGTCATGTCTCCGTCACGCGTGGTGTCGGAGGCGCTGGTGCCGGGGGCCTCGTCGTCCCACTCGGGGGCGAGGGCGCGGGCGTGCTGGATCTCGGAGTTCGAGACGCCCTGGGGCACCATCGGCCACACCATCGCGTCGCGGCTCACGACGAAGTCGATGACGACCGGGCGGTCGTTCGTCTCGAGCGCGAGCTGGATCGCGGCGTCGATCTCGTCCTCCTTCGTGACGCGGATGCCCAGGGCGCCGTAGGCGTCGGCGAGCTTGACGAAGTCGGGCACCATGCGGGTCTCGTGGCCCGTGTTCAGGTCGGTGAAGGAGTGCCGGCCCTCGTAGAAGAGGGTCTGCCACTGCCGCACCATGCCGAGCGACGAGTTGTTGATGATGGCGACCTTGATGGGGATGTCGTTGATGACGCAGGTGGCGAGCTCCTGGTTGGTCATCTGGAAGCAGCCGTCGCCGTCGATCGCCCAGACCACGCGGTCGGGCTCGGCGACCTTGGCCCCCATGGCGGCCGGGACCGAGTAGCCCATCGTGCCCGCGCCTCCCGAGTTCAGCCAGGCGTGCGGACGCTCGTACTGGATGAACTGGGCGGCCCACATCTGGTGCTGGCCGACGCCGGAGGCGTAGATCGCCTCGGGGCCGGAGAGCTGGCCGATGCGCTGGATGATGCCCTGCGGCGACAGCAGCCCGTCGTCGGGCTCCGTGTAGCCGAGCGGGAACTGCTCGCGGAGGCCGTCGAGGCGCTCCCACCACGCGGCGATGTCGGGAGCCGTGCCGCCGGTGACCTCGGCGAACGCGCTGGCGAGGTCGGGGATGACGACCTTGGCGTCGCCCACGATCGGGACGTCCGCGTACCGGATCTTCGAGATCTCGGCGGGGTCGATGTCGACGTGGACCACCTTCGCACCGGGCGCGAAGAGATCGGCCTTGCCCGTGACGCGGTCGTCGAAGCGCGCGCCGAGGGCGACGATGAGGTCGCTCTCCTGCAGGCCGAGGACGGCCGGGACCGTGCCGTGCATGCCGGGCATGCCGAGGTGCTGGTGGTGCGTGTCGGGGAACGCGCCGCGCGCCATGAGCGTCGTGACGACCGGGGCGCCCGTCAGCTCGACGAGGGCACGGAGCTCGGCCGACGCGCCGGCTCGGATGACGCCGCCGCCCACGTAGAAGACGGGCCGCTCGGCATCGGCGATCATCTGGGCGGCCGCGGTGATCTGCTTGCCGTGCGCCTTCGTCACCGGCCGGTAGCCCGGCAGGTCGACGACGGGCGGCCAGACGAAGGGCGCCTTGTTCTGCTGCGCGTCCTTCGTGATGTCGACGAGCACGGGACCGGGCCGACCCGTGCTGGCGATCTGGTACGCCGCCGCCAGGGTCGCCGGGATGTCCTCCGGCTTCGTCACGAGGAACGAGTGCTTCGTGATGGGCATGGTGATGCCGACGATGTCGGCCTCCTGGAAGGCGTCCGTGCCCATCAGGGTCGAGAAGACCTGGCCGGTGATCGCGAGCATGGGCATGCTGTCCATGTAGGCGTCGGCGATGGCGGTGACGAGGTTCGTCGCCCCGGGGCCGGAGGTCGCGATGGCGACCCCGACCCGGCCGGAGGCGGCGGCGTAGCCCTCGGCCGCGTGGCCGGCTCCCTGCTCGTGCCGCACGAGGATGTGCCGGATCGCCGTCGAGGCCATCAGCTCGTCGTAGAACGGGATGATCGCACCGCCCGGGAGCCCGAAGACGTCGGTGACGCCGAGGTTCTCGAGCGACTTGAGGATCGCGCCGGACCCGGTCAGGATCTCGGGCTGCGGCGCGCTCTCGGCGCCGGGGCGGGCGGCCGGACGCGCAGCGGCGCCGGGCAGCGGGGTCGTGTCGTGGGGCATCGGTGCCGGTTCCCTCTTCGTGGGTGGTGAACGGTGGTGACGGGTGTCGGCCGACGACGAGCCGCTGCCGGGCCGCGGGCGGCCGACGGGAGCGTCGTGTCAGTAGGTGACGGCGCCCTCCGCGGCGGAGCGGACCTGGCGCGCGTACTTGGCGAGGACACCGCGGGTGTAGCGCGGGGGAAGAGGAGCCCAGCCGTCACGGCGGGACTCGAGCTCAGCTGTGTCGACGAGTAGGTCGATCGAGCGAGCGGCGATATCGACCCGAATCAGATCACCATCGCGCACGAAGGCGATCGGACCTCGGTCGACCGCTTCGGGTGCTATGTGGCCGATGCACAGGCCGGTTGTGCCGCCTGAGAATCGTCCGTCCGTCAAGAGTAGTACATCTTTGCCGAGCCCTGCGCCCTTGATGGCCGCGGTGATGGCGAGCATCTCGCGCATGCCCGGGCCGCCCTTCGGCCCCTCGTAGCGGATGACGACGACGTCGCCGGCCTCGATGCGCCCCTCGGTCAGGGCGTCCATCGCGCCGCGCTCGCGTTCGAAGACCTTCGCCGGCCCCTCGAAGACGGAGGCGTCGAAGCCGGCCGTCTTGACGACCGCTCCCTCGGGGGCCATGGAGCCGCTCAGCACGGTCAGGCCGCCGGTCGCGTGGATGGGGTCGTCGAGGGTGCGCAGCACCTCGCCGTCGAGCGGGGCGGGCGCGATCGCGGCGAGGTTCTCCGCGACGGTCTTGCCGGTGACGGTCAGGCAGTCGCCGTGCAGCAGGCCCGCGTCGAGCAGCGCCTTCATCACGACGGGCACGCCGCCCATGCGGTCGACGTCGTTCATCACGTACTTGCCGAAGGGCTTGAGGTCGCCGATGTGCGGGACCTTGTCGCCGATGCGGTTGAAGTCGTCGATGGTGAGGTCGACCTCGGCTTCGTAGGCGATCGCCAGGAGGTGCAGGACGACGTTGGTCGACCCGCCGAAGGCCATGGCCACGGCGATGGCGTTCTCGAACGCCTCCTTCGTCAGGATGTCGCGGGTCGTGATGCCGAGGCGCAGCATGTTCACGACGGCCTCGCCCGAGCGGTGGGCGAAGTAGTCGCGGCGGCGGTCGGCGGAGGGCGGCGAGGCCGAGCCGGGCAGGCTCATGCCGAGCGCCTCGGCGACGCTCGCCATCGTGTTGGCCGTGTACATGCCGCCGCAGGCGCCCTCGCCGGGCACGATCGCGCACTCGATCGCCTTGAGGTCGGCGTCGCTGAGGGCGCCGGCCTTGTGAGCGCCGACCGCCTCGAACGAGTCGATGATGGTGACGTTCTTCTCGGTGCCGTCGCTGAGCTTCACCCAGCCGGGCGCGACGCTGCCCGCGTAGAGGAAGACGCTGGCGAGGTCGAGGCGCGCCGCGGCCATGAGCATGCCGGGCAGCGACTTGTCGCAGCCGGCGAGCAGCACGGAGCCGTCGAGGCGCTCGGCGTTCATGACGACCTCGACGCTGTCGGCGATGACCTCGCGCGAGACGAGGGAGAAGTGCATGCCCTCGTGGCCCATGGAGATGCCGTCGGAGACCGAGACCGTGCCGAACTGCAGCGGGTAGCCGCCCCCGGCGTGCACGCCCTCCTTGGCGCCCTGCGCCAGGCGGTCGAGGGAGAGGTTGCAGGGGGTGATCTCGTTCCAGCTGCTGGCGATGCCGATCTGGGGCTTCTCCCAGTCTTCGTCGCCCATGCCCACGGCACGGAGCATGCCCCGCGACGTGGTGGCCTCGACGCCGTCGGTGACGACGCGGCTGCGCGGTTTGATGTCGATCCCGGGCTGGGTGTCCTTCACTGGCATGGGTCGAGTTTAGGGCCCGCCGCCGACGCCGCGGCCCCATGTGTCGGGGTCAGTCCAGGCCGGGGTCGGCGTCGTGGTGCCGACGCTCCTGGTGCTCGCGTTCGCGGGCGGGGTCGTCGTGGGCCTCGTCGTCTCCCTCGGAGTCGTCGAGGCCGTCCAGCCGCTCGATCTCGACGGCCAGCACGTCGGCCGAGCCGACGGGCAGGGCCGAGGTGTCGACGTCGGCGAGCGACTCGCCGTCGCCGACGAGCTCCTCCCCCGCCCGGGCCACCGCGTCGTCGAGCTCGTCGACGACCAGGAGGTCGCGTCGCAGGTCGCCGTTGCGGTAGCCCGCCCGGCCGATCATGTGCGCGGAGATCGGCGCCGTGAGCATCTGGAAGAGCAGCACCACCAGCAGGGAGGCGACGGTCGCCAGGGTGTGCTGGTCGAGGGCGATGGCCGCCAGCATGAGGATCAGGCCGAAGATCTGCGGCTTCGTGGCCGCGTGCATGCGGGAGAGGGCGTCGGGGAACCGGAGGAGGCCGACGCCGGCCGCCGCGGAGAGCAGCGCCCCGGCGACGAGGAGCACCGAGCTGGCGACGTCGTACGCGGTCTGGCTCATGACGGGTCCTGCCTCGACACGTAGCGGGCCACGGTGATCGACCCGAAGACGGCGGTCAGCGCCAGCACGATGATCACCGGCAGCGTGCGCGTGTGGTGCCCGAAGACCATGTCGGCGGCGAGCACGCAGATGAGGGTCGTGAGCAGCATGTCGCTCGCGATCATGCGGTCGAGGATCGAGGGGCCGCGCACGATGCGCCAGACGGAGGCGAGGGCGGCGAAGGCGAACAGGATCCCGACGATCCACTCGACGGCGATCACGAGGCTGCTCCCTTGTCTTTCTCGTTGACGGCCCTGCCGTGCGTCGTGGGGTCGGTCGCCGGGTCGTCGGTGGCGGGGGTGCCCTCGGCGATGCGCCGCAGGTCGTCGGCGCTGCCGAGCGCCCGCGCGATGCGCCGCTCGAAGCCGAGCACGGACGCCCGGACCTGCTCCACGCCCTCCGCGTCCTCGACGGCGAGGGCGTGCATGTAGAGGATCGACCGCTCACGGTCGGCCTCCACCACCAGCGAGCCCGGCACGAGCGACGCGGCCTCGGCCACCAGGGTCATGACGAAGTCGGAGCGGGTGTGGAGCTGCACCGCCACGATCGCGTTGCTCGTGACGCCGCGGGGGCGCACGGCCTTCCAGGCGACCTCGACGGAGGCGACGACCAGGTCGAACAGGAACCGGCCGAGGAAGACCAGCGCCCAGCGCACGTCGAACCGCCCGCTCAGCTCGACCGGCGGCAGGAAGAAGACCCGCGTCACGAGAAGGGCCACGAGCACCCCGGTGACGGCCGAGAGCACCGTGAGCTGGTTCCAGAGGAACATCCACAGCACCACGAGGCCGACGAGCAGCGGCAGCTGTCGGAGCAGGCTCCGCCCGATCTCATGAGCGGACGGGCGCGGGGTCACGGCGTGCCCTCCTGGTCTTCCGAGGCGGTGTCGCCCTCCCCGCCGGGGAAGACGAGCTGCACGTACTCGTTGGAGCCGTAGACCCGACCCGCCGCACGCTCGGCGACGGCGTACAGGGGCCCGGCGGCGACGGTCAGCACCAGCGACACCAGCACCATGCCGGCGGTGGCGCCCACCATGGTGCGCGGGTTCGCGCGGCGCTTCTGCACGACGGTCCGGCCGGGGGCCTCCTCCAGGCGCTCGGTGAGGGGCGACTCGTGGTCCTCGACGTCGGCGCCGGGTCGCCAGAAGGCGAGGTTCCAGGCGCGCATGAGCGCGTACAGGGTCAGCAGCGACGTGAGCGCCCCGGCCCCGAGCAGCACGTACACGAGAGGGTCGTGGAGGCGCGCGCCGGCGTCGAAGAGCGCCACCTTGCCGATGAATCCGGAGAACGGCGGGATGCCGCCGAGGTTGAGGGCCGGGATGAAGAAGAGCACGCCGATCACCGGCGCCGCCTTGAGGAGCCCGCCGAGCCTCAGGACGGAGGCGGTGCCTCCTCGTCTCTCGATCAGGCCCGCCCCGAGGAAGAGGGTGGTCTGCACGGTGATGTGGTGCACGACGTAGTAGATCGTCGCGGCGAGCCCCTCGACCGTGCCGAGCGCGATGCCGAAGATCATGTAGCCGATGTGGCTCACCAACGTGAAGGAGAGCAGGCGCTTGATGTCGGCCTGGGCCACTGCGCCCAGGATGCCCACCACCATCGTCAGCAACGCGATGATCAGCAGGTAGACGTTGACGTTGCTCTCGACGAAGAGCACCGTCTCGGTGCGGATGATCGCGTAGACGCCGACCTTCGTCAGCAGGCCGGCGAACACGGCCGTCACCGGAGCCGGCGCCGTCGGGTAGGAGTCCGGCAGCCAGAACGACAGCGGGAAGATGGCGGCCTTGATGCCGAACGCCGTCAGCAGCATCACGTGGATGATCGTCTGGACGTCGGGCGGGATCGTGTCCATCTTCTGGGCGATGTCGGCGATGTTGACCGTGCCGAGCGCGCCGTAGATCATCGCGATCGAGGCGAGGAAGAGCACGCTCGACAGGAGGCTGACCACGATGTAGGTGACGCCGGCCCGGATGCGCTGCTCCGTGCCGCCGAGGGTGATCAGCACGTAGCTCGCGATGAGGAGCATCTCGAAGCCGACGTAGAGGTTGAAGAGGTCGCCCGCGGCGAAGGCGTCGAAGACGCCCGCCGCGAGGATGAGGTAGGTCGGGTTGTAGATCGACACCGGTGCGTCGCCGTCGCCGTCGGCCGATCCCTGGCCGACGGAGTACACGAACACGGCCAGCAGCACGATCGACGAGATGACGAGCATCAGCGCGGCGAGCCGGTCCACCACGAGCAGGATGCCGAACGGCGCCTCCCACCCGCCGATCTGCACGGCGATCGCTCCGTCGCGGTCGACCACGACGAGGAGCACGACGCTGATCACGACCACGATCGCCAGGGCGGCGATCGAGAGGACGGCCTGCAGCCGGGGCCGGCGCGTGGCGATCAGGGCGGTGGCGGCGCCGAGGAGGGGCACCAGCACGACGAGGGGGACGAGGAAGTCGACGGTCACGGTCGGCCTCCCTTCGGCCCGGCGGGGCGGTCGTCGTCGTCGGTGCGGTAGCGGCCCACGTCGTGGGCGCGCTCCGGGTGGAGCGGGTCGTGGTGGGGCGCGTGCTCGGGATCGGCCAGCGGCACGTTCTCGCGCGGGGCGTGGTCCCACGCGTCGTCGTCGTCGGGGTCGTGCGGGGACTCGGGCACGGCGGCCTCGGCTCGGGAGCCGAACTCGGTGTCTCCCCCGGCCTCGTCGTCGCCGTCGCCGCGCTCCGCCTCCTCCTCGGTGGGCACGCCGCGGATGCCGATCTCGAGGTCCTCGAGGTCGTCGGCCACGTCGTCCTCCTGCGCGAGCCGCCAGGAGCGGTAGATGAGGGCCAGCAGGAAGGCCGAGACGCCGAACGTGATGACGATGGCCGTGAGGACGAGCGCCTGCGGGAGCGGGTCGGCGAAGGACGACTCGGGCACCTGGCCGTCGGCGATCGGGGCCTCGCCGCTCCGGCCCGACATCACGAGGATGAGGATGTTCGTCGCGTTGCCGACGAGCAGGAAGCCGAGCAGCACCCGGGTCATGCTGCGCTCGAGCATGAGGTAGATGCCGCAGGCGTACAGCGCGGCCATCACCACGATCAGCACGAGGGAGACGCTCACGAGGCCGCCCCCTGCTTCGTCGTCGCCGTGACCGAGGCGTCGCCGCGGTCGTCTTCCTCTTCTTGGCGGTCGACCTCCGCCCCGAGGCTCCGGAGCACGTCGAGCACGAGCCCGACCACCACCAGGTACACCCCGATGTCGAAGAAGGTCGACGTGACGAACTCCACGTGGCCGAGGAGCGGGAGCTCGCCCTCGACCCACGTCGACGTCAGGGCGTCGGCGCCGAGGAAGAGCGGCACGACCGCCGTCGCGACGATGACGAGGAGACCGCTGCCGAGCACCTTGCCCGCGTCGAGCGGAGCCGCGGCGCCGAGCTCGAAGCGGCCTCCTGCGAGGTAGCGCGCCACGAACGCCATGCCGGCGACGAGTCCCCCGGCGAATCCGCCGCCCGGCAGGTTGTGGCCGGCGAAGAGCAGGTACACGGAGACCACGACGATGGCGTGGAAGAGCAGCCGCACGACGACCTCGAGCAGGATCGAGCGGTTCTGCGGAGCGAGCTTGCGGCCGGCGAGCAGCCACGCTCGTCGATCGCCCTCGACGTCGCTCACGTCGGACGGCGACGGGGTCGCGTCGCCCTCGGGCAGCCGGGGCGCGGGCTCCCTCTCCGGACGCACCCGGGCCAGGAAGCGTTGGGCCCGGCTGCGGCGGGCGGGCCGGGGCAGCATGTCGGTGCGCGAGGTGAGGAACACGAGGCTGGCGACGCCCGTGGCGGCCACGATGAGCACGCTGATCTCGCCCATGGTGTCCCACCCGCGGATGTCGACGAGGGTGACGTTGACGACGTTCTTGCCGTGCCCGCCGGTGACCGCGAGGTCGGGGAAGGCGCCCGAGATGGTGGCGCCCTGGCGGGCCCCGAGGGCGACGACGGCGATCGCGGCCATGACGCAGCCGACCGAGATCGCGATCACGGCCCGCGCTGCCCGGTGCGTCCGCCCGTTGCGGTCGCCCAGGCGGGCGGGGAGGCGACGCAGCACGAGCACGAAGGCGATCAGGGTGATGGTCTCGATCAGCGCCTGGGTCAGCGCCAGGTCGGGCGCGCCGTGCAGCGCGAACAGGGCCGCCATGCCGTAGCCGGTCACGCCGACGAGCACGACCGCCTGGAAGCGCTTGTTGGACCGGGCGGCGGCGACCGCGCCGATCACCATCAGCCCGCCCACCGCGAGCTGGGCGGGGTAGTCCCAGATCTCCGCCGTGTCGGGCCAGGTGCGGTTGAGCGACAGGGTGACGACCGACGAGGCGACGAAGACGACGAGGATCGTCGAGAGGTAGAAGGGCAGCGACCCGCGCTGCGTCGCCGCGGTGGTGCGCGAGGCCGTGCTGTCGATCGCCGTCATGATGCGGACGTACCCGTCGGAGGCACGGGGCAGGAACGACGCCGCCTTCTGCAGGCGCGCGACGGGCTCCCGCTGCCAGAACATCGCCGCGCCGAGCACGAGGCTCAGCACCGTCAGCCCGAGCGCCGGCTCGAGGCCGTGCCAGAGCGCGAGGTGGTACGGGCCGTGCTCGCCCTCGACCGCCGGCAGCGTGTCGGCGTACAGGGCCAGGGCGTGGTCGACCGGCGTGGCCGCGAAGCCGAGCCCGAGGCTGAGCAGCGCCAGGACGGCCGGCGAGACGAGGAAGTCGACGTGCTCCCTGACGAACTCGACCGGGTCCACGCCGCGCTTGCGGGCGAAGGCTCCCCAGAGGAAGCGCAGGCTGTAGGCCGTGGTGAGCACGGAGCCGAGCACGACGCCGACGAGGGCGACGAGGCCCCAGGCGCTGCCGTGCTCCGCATCGGTCAGCAGGGCCGAGAGGACGGCCTCCTTCGCGACGAAGCCGAAGGTGGGCGGCACCCCGGCCATGGAGGCGAGAGCCACGATCGTGATCACGAGGAGGAGCGGGGCCTGTCGGCCGAGCCCGCTCAGCTTGCGGAGGTCGCGGGTGCCCGCCCGGTGGTCGACGATGCCGACCACCAGGAACAGGGTCGCCTTGAAGAGCGCGTGCGCCAGGAGGAGCGCGAGCCCCGCGAGGGCGGCGTCGCGGGTGCCGTAGCCGACCACGATCGTGAGGAAGCCCAGCTGGCTGACCGTGCCGTACGCGAGCACCAGCTTCAGGTCGTGCTGCCGGAGGGCCCGGTAGCCGCCGAGCAGCATGGTGACGACGCCGACCGTGACGACGATCTCCTGCCAGCCCGGCGTGTCGTGGTAGCCGGGGGCGAGGCGCGCCACGAGGTAGATGCCGGCCTTGACCATGGCGGCGGCGTGCAGGTAGGCGCTGACCGGGGTCGGCGCCGCCATGGCCGCGGGCAGCCAGAAGTGGAACGGCACGAGGGCCGACTTGCTGAGGGCGCCCACGAGCACGAGGACGATCGCCACCGTGACGACGGTGCCCGACGGCGGCGACGCGACGAGCTCGGCGAGCGACGACGTGCCTCCGGCCACGGCCAGCAGCACGAGGCCGACGAGCATCGCGAGCCCGCCGGCGGTCGTGACGATCAGCGCCTGCAGGGCAGCGCCGCGGCTCGGCTGCTTGGACGTGTAGTGGCCGATCAGGAGGTACGAGAAGACGCTCGTGGCCTCCCAGAAGACGAAGAGCACGAACACGTCGTCGCTCGTGACGAGGCCGTACATCGCCCCGGCGAACGCGACGAGGATCGCGGCGAAGCGGGCGAGCGACTCGTCGCCCCGGCGGAAGTAGCGGGCGCAGTAGAGGAGGACCAGGCCGCCGACGCCCGTGACGACGAGGGCGAGCACCCAGGCGAGCACGTCGACGCGGAGGGTGAGCGTGATGCCGAGCTGCGGGATCCACGGCACGGACTCGACGAGGGTCTCGCCGGCCAGCACGGCGGGCCCCTGGAGGGCCGTCCAGACCATGACCGCGAAGGGCACGACGGCAGCCACGACGAAGAGCCGGGTGCCGAGCCGGCCGCCGAAGGCGACGACGACGGAGGCGACCGCGAAGGCCAGGAGTGCGACGATCACGAGGGGCACCTCCGTCAGGCTGTCGAGTCCGTCCTGCGCCCCGGAGCGGGCGGGGACGGGGAGTCGGGCGGAGAGTCCACCCTACCTGTCGGTCACCTGTGAAGCCCGTCCGCGCCTCCTGCGGGGGCTACGATCCGCCCCCGCCGCGGGGCCCCTCAGGCGTGGCCGAGGTGGTCGCGCAGGTCGGCGAGCTCGGTCAGGAGCCGGGCCACCGCCTCCGGGTCCGCCACGCGGTGCGCCGCGCTCGTCTCGGCGGGCCCGACCTTGACGCCGACGTCGCCCTCGCCGAGGGAGCGCAGGGCGTCCTCGTCGGTGACGTCGTCGCCCGCGTAGAGGACGGCGGTCGCGCCGAAGTGCTCGCGGAGGCGCGCGACGCCGTCGTCCTTGCCGGTCGGCCGGACGGCGTACTCGCGGACGTTCTTGCCCTCGCGCTCGTGCACGCCGGGGACGTCGCGGAGGCGCTGCTGGACCGCGTCGCGCACCTCCGAGGTCGTGGCCTCGTCGGCGAGGCGCGTGTGCAACGCCAGGCCCGCGGGCTTCTCCTCGACGTAGACGCCCTCGCGCCCGTCGGCCTCGCCGTGCAGCGCGTCGGAGATGACGACACGACGGGCCGCCTCCTCGTCGGTCAGCGTCGTGGTCTCGCCGTCGATGCGCACCTCGATGCCGTGCGACCCGACGAGCACGACCTCCTCGGGCACCTCCGCGATGCGGAGCAGCGACGAGATGTCGCGGCCCGAGACGAGCGCGACGGTGGTGCCCTCCTGCGCGACCAGGCGGCGGACGGCGTCGACGGACTCGGGCAGGGCCCGCGCCTCCATCGGGGCGTCGACCTCGGGAGCCAGCGTGCCGTCGAAGTCGAGGGCGACGAGGAGGCGCGGCGTCGTCGCGAGACGGCCGAGCGCGTCGGACAGGGCGCGCTCGGCGGCCTCGCCTGCGGAGCCGTCGCGGCCGGTGGTCAGGTCGTCGGTGGCCAGGTCGTCGGTGGTCAGGTCGTCGGCGCTCACGCGTCGTCCCCCTCGGTCTCGGCGTCGGCGTCGGCCGGCTGGGTGATCTGCTGGCCGGGGCGCACGTTCTCGAGCGCCTGCAGGAACGAGGCGCTCCACGCCTCCACGTCGTTCTCGAGCACGCGACGGCGCAGCGACCTCATGCGGGTGGTGCGGTCGCGCTTCGGCATCTCGATGGCCCGCATGATGGTGTTCTTCAGCCCGCCGATGTCGTGCGGGTTGATCAGCAGGGCGCTCTTCAGCTCGTCGGCCGCGCCGGCGAACTCGCTCAGCACCAGCACGCCGTCGTTGTCGCGCCGCACCGCGACGTACTCCTTCGCCACGAGGTTCATGCCGTCGCGGAGGGCCGTGACGAGCATGATGTCGGCCGCGAGGTAGAGCGCCACCATCTCCTCGCGCGGGTAGCCGTGGTGGTGGTAGCTGATGGCCGTGTGGCTCATCGTGGCGTAGTCGCCGTTGATGCGGCCGACCGTCAGCTCGATCTCGTCGCGCAGCGTCTTGTAGGTCTCGACGCGCTCGCGGCTCGGGCTCGCGACCTGCACGAGGGTGGCGTCCTCGACGCTGAGCCGGCCGTCGGCCAGCAGCTCGCCGAACGCCTTCATGCGGTGGCGGATGCCCTTCGTGTAGTCGAGGCGGTCGACGCCGAGCATGACGGTCTTCGGGTTGCCGAGGCCCTCGCGGATCTCCCGGGCGCGGGCCTGGATCTCCGGCCGGGCCGCGAGTTCTTCGTAGCTCGCCGCGTCGATCGAGATCGGGAAGTGCTTGGCCAGCACCCGACGCACCTTGCGGCCGCGCCGCGACACGACCGCGTCCTCGTCGTCGACCGGCACCTCGACGTACGGGCGGGTCGTGGAGTAGCCGAGCAGGTGGCGCACGGCACGGGAGAAGTTGGAGGCGTCGTCGCCGCGCTGGAAGCCGATGACGTCGGCCCCGAGCAGCCCCTCCAGGATCTGCTTGCGCCACGGGAGCTGGGAGAAGATGCCGAGCGGCGGGAACGGGATGTGGTTGAAGAAGCCGATCGTCACGTCGGGACGGGCCTCGCGCAGCATCTTCGGCACGAGCTGCAGCTGGTAGTCCTGCACCCAGATCGTGCCGCCCTCCTCCGTGATCTCGGCGGCGCGGTCGGCGAAGCGCTGGTTGACCTGCACGTAGGCCTCCCACCAGACCCGGT
>Ga0265797_10001650_pt1 | contig 39093 bp, 30 predicted proteins | sample P2T30metagenome_FD_192433 | JGI IMG/M metagenome (GOLD analysis project Ga0265797, IMG submission 192433) | Plant litter microbial communities from East Loma Ridge, Irvine, California - P2 T30 | ecosystem: Environmental > Terrestrial > Plant litter > Unclassified | place: USA: California...
GATCGACAACCTGCCGCAGGCCCTGGAAGCCAATGGCGGCGACCTGGCGAAACTGGCGCAGCAGGTGAAGCTGGTCGACGGCCTCAAAACGCGCGACCAGATCCGCGAACTCGTCATGGCGCGCGGGATGCCGGATGCGGAAGGCAAGTCGTTCCGCCAGGTGGCGTTCGACGAATACCTGGCGCGCCTGCGCCAGCCGATGACCGGGGACGCCATCGGCGTCGTCATGGCCGTCGGCGAGATCGGCGACGGTGTCGCCGCACCGGGTTCCATCGGCGGGCTGTCGACGTCGAACCTGATCCGCCTGGCGCGCGAGGACAACAGCATCAAGGCCATCGTGCTGCGCGTCGATTCGCCCGGCGGCAGCGCGTTCGGTTCGGAGCTGATCCGGCGCGAGCTGGAGCTGACGCGCGCCGCCGGCAAGCCGGTCGTCGTCTCGATGGGCAACGTGGCGGCATCGGGCGGCTACTGGATCTCGATGGCGGCGGACGAAGTCATCGCCGACCCGACCACGATCACCGGCTCCATCGGCGTGTTCGCGCTGTTCCCCACTTTCGACAAGGTCATGGACAAGCTGGGCGTGCACAGCGCCGGCCAGCCGACGACGTGGCTGGGCGACGCGGGCAATCCTACGCGCCCCCTCGACCCACGCTTCGGCCAGGTGCTGCAGGCATCGGTCAACCACGTCTATGGCGACTTCACCAGCCGCGCCGCCAAGGCGCGCCGCACTACGCCGGAGAAGATCGACGCCGTGGCGCAGGGCCGCGTGTGGACGGGCGCGCAGGCGAAAGAGCGCGGCCTCGTCGACACGCTGGGCAGCTTCGGCGACGCGCTGAAGTCCGCCGCGAAACGCGCCAGACTGACGGGCGACACGCGCATCGTGTTTATTGAACGGGAAGGCTCGAAGTTCGACAAGCTGGTCGAATTCTTCGGCGGCTCCACCGCGCGTGCGCTGGCGAAGGTCTTCGCCCAGGAAGCCGGCGTCGCGCTGGCCCCGACCGGCGTCCCGCTGGGTGTGGCGAAAAACGCCGCGCTTGAACTGAACTGGCTGAACGAAATGACGGCGCAGAAAAAACCGTTCACGGTGCTGACGCACTGCTTGTGCGCGTCGCCTGAGTAGCGGCTTGGGGTCTGTCGCCGCTGGGGTCTGTCCCCGGTAAGTGGCAGCCCACGATGCACTGGTCGGCCCGACCAGGGGACTGACCCCGGTTTTCAGCCAGCGTTCCAGCGCAGGTTTTCAGCCGGCGTTCCAGCGCCGGTTTTCCATCCGATGCCCGCCGCCACCGGCACGAAACAATCTGGAAGAAAGAGGAAAGCCATGCCACTCCAGCTATACGGTCACCCCTTCTCCTCGTACACGCAAAAAGTCCTCATCGCGTTGTACGAAAACGCCACCCCGTTCGAGTTCCGCTGGATCGGCCCGGACGCCCCGAACGGCGCCAACGCGGCAGCCAAGTGGCTGCGGCTGTGGCCCCTGCGTAAATTCCCTGTGCTGGTCGACGCAGGCCGCACCGTCGTTGAAACCAGCATCATCATCGAATACCTGCAATTGGCCCATCCGGGCCCCGTGCAGCTGCTGCCGCTTGACGCGATGGCGGCACTGGACGTGCGCTTCCTCGACCGCTTCTTCGACCTGCACGTGATGAACGCCATGCAGATCGCCGTCAACGGCGCGCTGACGGGCGACCCGGTCAAGCGCCGCGACGGACTGGCCGAAGCCGTGGAAAAGCTGGAGCGCGCCTATGCGTGGCTGGAGGGCGCGCTGGCCGGTCGCACCTGGGCGGCAGGTGAGGCGTTCACGCTGGCCGATTGCGCGGCGGCGCCGTCGCTGTTCTACGCCGACTGGACGCATCCCATTGCCGAGACTTATCCCGTACTGCGGGCTTACCGCGCTCGCCTGCTGGAACGGCCATCGTTCGCGCGCGCCGTGAACGAGGCGCGCCCGTTCCGGCCGTACTTCCCGCTGGGGGCGCCGGACCGGGACTAGTGTTTCATTCAGCTTTTACGGGAATGACGCGGCGCCCGCGCTTGACCATCGATTCCTCGTTGTGCGCCAGCGACGCGCCCCAGAAGCTGCGCAAGGTCAGCGTGCTGTCGCGCAGGCGCTTGCCGAAAATGAAGTCGGCAATCTCGTGCAGCCAGACGCGCCGGCCCATCCGCGTGTACCAGCGCATGCCGCGCCGGACGTGAGCGTCCTTGCCGAACAGGACCCGCGCCAGCGCTTTCGGGCGCATCTGCATGATCACCTCGATCGCCTTCACCCACAGCAGGATGCGCCACGGCGGCACCCTGGCGGTGGCCAGCACCTGGTGCTTGTAGTCCCATCTGGCGGTATTCGTTTCGATGACCTTGCGTTCGTGGACGGTCTCAAAGTAGGGTGTCCAGCGGTGCGGCGTCACGTACAGCATCTGGATCTGGTCCGGGTCGTAGCGCAGCAGGTGCTTCAACGATCGCCAGTAGTCAACATCCGTTTCTTCCTCGAACCCGACGACATAGGTCGCCATCGAAATGATGCCGTGCTGACGCAGCAGCCGGATCGCCTCCTGATCCTCGCTGGTGCTGCCGCCCTTGCGGATCTTGCTGAGCATCGCTTCGTCGTAACTCTCGATCCCCAGCAGGAAGCGCACGACGCCGGCCTGCTTGTACAGGTGCAGGATATCGGCGTCGCGCACGATGTCGCCGGCGCGGGTCGAGCCAACCAGCGTCAGGCCGACGTCTTCCGCGATGAGCGCTTCCAGGAAGGCACGCCAGGCCTTGCGCGACCCGGTCGGCAGTTCGTCGGCAAAATTGATCAGCTCCACGCCGTGTTCGCGGTGCAGCCGGGCCAGTTCGCGCGCAAACAGGACGGGATCGCGGTGGCGCCACTGCGTCCAGAAGCCGCGCTGGCCGCAGTAGCTGCAAAGGTAGGGGCAGCCGCGCGAGAACTGGACGACGACAGCCCGCATTCCGCCCCAATAGGAATAGCGGCGATGGTCGATCAGCTCCCAGCCGACGCGGTAGTCGTCCAGGTTGGCGATCGTTTCGGCCGGCGCGGTGCCGGTCGGGATGCCGTTCACGCGCAACGCGATGCCGGCGACAAGTGCCGGATCGGTGCCGTCGCGCCACGCCGTCATCAGTGCCAGGGCAGTGCGCTCGCCTTCGCCGCGGACGATCCAGTCGACCTGCGGGTAGTCGCGCAGCACGTCTTCCCAGTGATAGGTCGGATAAACGCCGCCGTAGACGATCAGCAGGTCGGGGCGCGCTGCCTTCAGGCACGCGGCAATGCGCATGATGGTGTCGTGTGCCGAGGTCGAGCCTGAATGGCCCATCATGACGGCATCGGGTGCCCGTGCCAGCGCCTCGGCAACGATGTCCTGTTCCGGCATTGGCCCAAATTCGGCGTCCAGCAGTTCCACATGGAAGCGCGCATCCAGCAGGGGGCCGCCGATGCTGAGCAGGCCGAGCGGTGGCAATTGTTCGCGTGGAATGCGACTGCCGATCGCCGTGTGCGGCGGATTGATCAACAAGATGCGGCGGGATGACATACGGGCGGGACGGGATATTAAAAATGCAGTGTAGCAATATTATTGTCAAACGGAGTGCTGTTGCCCCGAATAAATCGCGAAGTGTCGCGTTCCGGTCGCACGCTGCCGGGCACTTGATGGCATCGGCAATGACGGGCGCAAAAAAGCCCGCTGCAAGCGGGCTTTATCAGGGTGCGGACCGGTCAGATCGCGCGGATATTGCTGGCCTTTTCGCCTTTTGGGCTGGGCGTGCGTTCGAACGAGACGCGCTGGTTTTCCGACAGGCTCTTGAAGCCTTCCGCCTGCACGTCCTTGAAATGAGCGAACAGATCCGATCCGCCGCCGTCAGGGGTGATGAAGCCGAAGCCTTTGGCGTCGTTGAACCATTTTACGGTGCCGGTTTGAACAGTCATGTGACATCCTCTGAGTAATAAATTGAATGGGCAAGGCCCGGGTAGCGCACCAAACACATAAAAGGAGTGAGGGGATCAGACAGGAATCGCCAGGAAAGGCAAGACGGGACAGAGGCCAACGATGACTCGCTTTGGTTGAAGTGCGAGCTTCAAATATACACGGGCGACCAGAGTTTGACTATGTTATCAGGAGCGTATTGGCGGGCTTACAACGCGACAGTAATCTGTATGCTAACGCAAACGTTGACGCAAAACGTCAACGCCCGTGAAGCCTGGCAAGATGGATATATCCGCTGATCATCTTATGTTGCCGCGAAGCGGATAAAAGGCCGTGCGGGCGCAAAATACGTTACGCAGATCCGCTTGCCGAACCGAACGGAACACGGGAGTCGGCCCGATCCGGGGAGCGTCCCACATCTGTTACCGGGTGCGGCCCGGCCGCACCCGATGCACATCAACCCAGCGGATTGATGACGAACGCTGGCATCTGCGTCTTGCTGTTAGCGCATTCGAGGAACTTCTCGGCGGTCTTGAGAGCCTCGTCAATGGTAACGTCCATATCCAGATAGCGATACGTACCCAGGCGACCGACGAACGTCACGTTGGTTTCCTGCTGGGCGATATTGATGTATTTCTCCAGCTGCAGCTTGTCGTTTGCCATGCGGATCGGATAATACGGCGTATCCTTTTCCTCGCACTGACGGCTGTATTCGAAATAGCACAGCGTGCCTTCGTGCTGTTCCCACGGCGAGAAATGCTTGTGCTCGGTAATGCGGGTATAGCGCTGCGAATTGTCGCAATAATTGACGACAGCGGTACCCTGGTAATCGCCCTGGTCGCGCAGCACCTCGAAATCCAGCGTGCGGTAGGGCAGGCGGCCTTCCTGATGGCCGAACCATGCGTCGATCGGGCCGCTGTAGAACACGTGCGAATAATCGTTTTTCAGCTTGGGATCGAATGCCGTGTTCAGGTGAACGGTAATGCCAGGCACATCCAGCATTTTCTCCACGATTTCCGTGTAGCCGTTGGCCGGCATGCCCTGATATTTGTGGCTGAAGTAATTGTCGTCGTAATTGAAGCGCACCGGCAGGCGTTTCAGGATGCTGGCCGGCAGTTCGCTGGGCTGCATGCCCCATTGCTTGACGGTATAAGTCTTGAAGAAGGCTTCGTACAGTTCGCGGCCCACGAAGCGCAGCGCCTGGTCCTCGAACGTGACGGGGTTTTCAATCGTCTTGTCGCCCAGCGACGTGAGGAATTGCTGCGCCTCGGCCGGCCGGAATGTCTTGCCGAAGAACTGGTTGATCGTCAGCAGGTTGATCGGCAGCGTGAAGACACGGCCATTGGTGATGGCTTTCACGCGATTCGTGTACGGTTTCATTTCGCCGAACGAATTGATGAATTGCCAAACCCGCTCGTTGTCGGTGTGGAAAATGTGCGGGCCGTAAACGTGCACCATCACATTCGTTTCCTTGTCGCGCTCGGAATGGCAATTGCCCGCGATATGCGAACGCGATTCGAACACTTCGACCTTGTAACCCGCCTTGGCAAGCTGGTTTGCAATGACTGCGCCCGAAAAACCGGCCCCGATGATTGCTACGTTTTTACTCATCTCGCGTACTCACTTCTAGTTTTTGGTGGATGCCACAATATTGGCAAGCTGCCAGTGAAAGTCCGGGCAGCAGGACGTGATCAGCGTAGCACGACCATCAAAAATGCGTTGCACAATTGACCACAAGAACGGACGGAATTGACGTGTCTGCTTTGTTGAATCCGCGTGACGGCGACGGGCACCGCAGGCGCAAGTGCGGCCCGCATCGACGATTTGCGGTCCGCCCGTAACGTATTGTTTCCAGTCTGTAAATATAAGCAAAGGCGTGAGGTGCGCCCAAGGCGCTGTGATAGAGTCAATTTAACAATCGGCCTACCTCTATCGAACAGCAAAAACAAGGATTTCCACGATGACGCCAGCAGCGCCCTCGAACCCTCCCGTCCCCCCGCAACCCCGTCGCAGCCGCCGCGCCCGCATCATCGGCAGCAGCATCGCCATCCTGGCCATGCTGGGGCTGGGCTGGCTGGCCTGGCATCTGACGCACCGTCCGCCAGCCGCCGGTCCCGGCGCGATGGCCGGCGGCCCCGGCGGACCGGGCGGGCCGGGCGGTCCAGGCGGCGGCAGGCGCGGCGGTCCGGCCACGACAGTGGGCGTCGCAACCGCCGAGCTGGCCGACCTGCCGGTAACGCTCGATGCGCTGGGCACGGTCACGGCGGCCGCCACGACAACGGTGCGCCCGCAGGTCTCCGGCATATTACAGAAGGTGCTGTTCAAGGAAGGGCAGCTGGTCAAGGCCGGCCAGGTGCTGGCGCAGATCGATCCGCGCCAGTTCGAGATGGCGCTGCTGCAGGCTACCGGCCAGCGCCAGCGCGACGAGGCGCAGCTGGAAAACGCCCGCCTGACCCTGGAGCGCTACCGCACCTTGCTGTCGCAGGACTCGATCGCGCGCCAGGAAGTGGATACGCAGGCTGCACTCGTCAAGCAGTTGCAGGGCACCGTCATGACGGACCGCGCGGCCGAGGGCACGGCGCGGCTGAACCTGGGCTATACGAAGGTGGTGGCGCCGATCACGGGCCGCGTGGGCCTGCGCGTCGTCGACGTCGGTAATCTGGTCAGCACCGGCGATGCGGCCGGCATCGCCGTCATCACGCAGCAGTCGCCGATCGACGTGGAGTTCGCGATCCCGCAGGACAGCGTGCCCGACATCATGAACCGCGCCACCACCGGCGCCGTGCTGCCCGCGATGGCGTACGACCGCACCCGCACCGAGGTCCTGGACGAGGGCCGCTTCTCGGCGCTGGACAACCAGGTCGATACGCAAACGGGCACCGTCATGGCCAAGGCCCGTTTCGACAACGCGAACATGACGTTGTTCCCCATGCAGTTCGTCAACGTGCGCCTGGAAATGCGCAAGATCAAGGGCGCCGTCATGGTGCCGGTCACGGCGCTGCGCCACGGCAGCACGGGCGACTATGTGTATGTGCTGAACGGCGACCGCACGGTATCGCTGCGCACCGTCAAACGCGGCCAGGCCACCGTCGACAAGGTGCAGATCGTCAGTGGCGTCAAGGCCGGCGAGAAGGTCATCACGGAAGGCGCCGACCGCCTGAAGGACGGCGCCAAGGTGACGCTGCCGGGCGACAAGCCGGGCGCCGGGCGCCGCGGTGACGGCGCCAAGGGCGAGGGTCACCGCCGCCGTGCCGACGGTGCCAATAATAATGCGGCCACCGCACCGGCCGGCACGCCGGATGTGGCGCCAGGCTCGGTCGCTACCGATGCGGCAAAAATGCGGCCGCACCGTACCGGCGAGACGCCGGGCGGGCGTGAGCGCACGATGCCGGAAGAGGGCGGCCGCAGCGGCGCGGGCAGCGCGGCGGACGGCTCCAGCTCGGCGCGCGGCGTCTCCGGTCAACCTCAGGGCCAGTCGCCGGCAGCGGGCAACGCACGATGAGTCCATCGGCACCGTTTATCCAGCGGCCCGTCGCGACGGCGCTGCTGATGCTGGCGATCGTGCTGGCAGGCCTCGTCGGTTTCAGATTCCTGCCGCTTTCCGCGCTGCCGCAGGTCGATTTCCCGACGATCCAGGTGCAGACGCTGTACCCGGGCGCCAGTCCCGAAGTGATGGGCCAGACGGTCACGGCGCCGCTGGAGCGCCAGTTCGGCCAGATGTCCGGCCTGCAGCGCATGAGTTCCACCAGCGCCGCCGGCGTCTCCATCATCACGTTGCAGTTCGGCCTGGGCCAGACGCTCGACGTGGCCGAACAGGAAGTGCAGGCCGCCATCAACGCGGGCGGCTCGCTGCTGCCGACCGACCTGCCGGCGCCGCCCGTCTACGCCAAGGTCAATCCGGCCGACGCGCCGGTGCTGACCCTGGCCATCACGTCGGACACGATGCCGCTGACGGAAGTGCAGAACATCGTCAACACCCGGCTGGCGCTGAAAATCAGCCAGGTGACGGGCGTGGGCCTCGTCACGCTGTCCGGCGGCCAGCGGCCCGCCGTGCGCATCCAGGCCGACACGCTGGCGCTGGCCAGCTACGGCCTGGGTCTCGACACGCTGCGCACGGCGATCTCGAACGCCAACGCCAACAGCGCGAAGGGCTCGTTCGACGGTCCCACGCGCTCGTTCACGATCAACGCCAACGACCAGCTGCTGACGGCAAGCGACTACAAAAATCTGATCGTCTCCTATCGCAACGGCGCGCCGGTCCGGCTGTCGGAAGTCGCACGGGTCGTGGACAGCGCGGAAAACGTCCGGCTGGGCGCCTGGGCCAACCTGAAGCCGGCGATCATCCTGAATGTGCAGCGCCAGCCCGGCGCCAACGTCATCGCGACCGTCGACGCCATCAAGGCGCGCCTGCCGGCACTGCAGGCGGGTTTGCCGACGGCGATGCGGCTGGACGTGCTGAGCGACCGCACCACTGGCATCCGCGCTTCCGTCGAACACGTCGAGATCGAGCTGTTGCTGGCCGTCGTGCTGGTCGTTCTCGTCATCTTCTTCTTCCTGCACAGCGTGCGTGCCACCGTCATCGCCAGCCTGGCCGTGCCGATCTCGCTGATCGGCACCTGCGGCGTCATGTACCTGCTGGGCTACAGCCTGAACAACCTGTCGCTGATGGCGCTGACGATTGCCACCGGCTTCGTGGTCGACGATGCGATCGTCATGATCGAGAACATCGCCCGCTATATCGAGGAAGGCGAGACGCCCATGGCCGCCGCGCTGAAGGGCGCCAAGCAGATCGGGTTCACCATCATATCGCTGACGGTGTCGCTGATCGCCGTGCTGATTCCGCTGCTGTTCATGGGCGACGTCGTCGGACGGCTGTTCCGCGAATTCGCCATCACGTTGTCGATCACGATCCTGATCTCCGCCGTCGTCTCGCTGACGCTCGTGCCGATGATGGCCGGCCGCTGGCTGACGAGCCACCGGAACGACGATCCGAAAAGCTTCGGCGCGCGCGTGCAGCGCTTCTTCGACAAGGTGGTGTTCCACTACGACCGCTCGCTGCAGTGGGTGCTGGCGCGCCAGGGCCTGACGTTGATCGTGGCGCTGGCCACGCTGGTGCTGACGGTGCTGTTGTATATGCTGATCCCGAAAGGACTGTTCCCGACGCAGGACACGGGCCAGCTGCAGGCGCGCATCGAGACGGCGCAAGCGGTGTCGTACAGCCGCATGGCGGACCTGCAGTTGCAGGCGTCGGAGGCGATCCTGCAGGACCCGGCCGTGGAGTCCATCAGCTCCTTTGCCGGCGTCGATGCGGCCAACAACACGATGCTGCACACGGGCCGCATGCTGATCAACCTGAAACGCGACCGCGGCAATCAGGATGAAACGATGGAGCGGCTGCGCCGCCGCGTCGCTGCCGTCGCCGGCGTGCAGATCTACCTGCAGCCCACGCAGGATCTCACCATCGACGCGGAGACGGGCCCCACGCAGTACCGCGTCTCGCTGGAAGGCGCCGACACGGCCACCGTCACGGAATGGGCGAACAAGCTGACGGCGCAGATGCAGACCAAGGCGCAGCTGCGCAACGTCACGTCGGATGCCGGCGCGACGGGCGCGGCGGCCTATGTCAGCATCGACCGCGACACGGCGTCGCGCCTGTCCGTCACGGCCGCCGCCATCGACGACGCGCTGTACAGCGCCTTCGGCCAGCGCATCGTCTCGACCATCTTCACGGAGACGAACCAGTACCGCGTGATCCTGGAAGCGGAGCCGGGCAGCCTGACCACACCTGCCTCGCTGGGGGACCTGCAGATCCGCACCGGCAGCGGCAAGCCGACGCCGTTGTCGGCGGTGGCGACCATCGTCGAAAAGCCGGCACCGCTGCAGATCACGCACGTGGCGCAGTACCCGGCCACCACGCTGGGCTTCGACACGGCCCCCGGCGTGTCGCTGGGCCGCGCGGTGGACGAGATCCGTGCCGCGGCGCAGGAGATCAAGCTGCCGGGTTCCGTCACCTTGACCTTCCTTGGCGCCGCCGGCGCCTACCAGGCATCGCTGACGAACCAGCTGTGGCTGATCCTGGCCGCCGTCGTCTGCGTCTACATCGTGCTGGGCGTGCTGTACGAGAGCTATATCCACCCGCTGACGATCCTGTCGACATTGCCGTCGGCCGGCGTGGGCGCGCTGCTGGCCCTGATGATCTCCGGCCAGGACCTGGGCGTGATCGGCATCATCGGCATCATCCTCCTGATCGGCATCGTCAAGAAGAACGCCATCATGATGATCGACTTCGCCATCGAGGCGGAACGGGACGAAGGCAAGGCGCCGCAGGCGGCCATCCACCAGGCGGCGCTGCTGCGCTTCCGCCCGATCCTGATGACGACACTGGCCGCGCTGTTTGCCGCCGTGCCGCTGATGCTGGGCTGGGGCGAGGGCGCCGAACTGCGCCGGCCGCTGGGTCTCGCCATCTTCGGTGGCTTGATCGTCAGCCAGATGCTGACGTTGTACACGACACCCGTCATCTACCTGGCGTTCGACCGGCTGGGCCAGCGCTTCGGCCGCAAGGGTGACCGGCGCGTGGAGGGTGTGGCGTCGTGAACCTCTCCGAACCGTTTGTAAGGCGGCCCATCGCCACGGTATTGCTCACCATCGGCATCGCGCTGGCGGGCATCGGCGCGTTCTTCGTGCTGCCCGTCTCGCCGCTGCCGCAGGTCGACTTCCCCGCGATTTCCGTCTCCGCCAGCCTGTCGGGTGCGAGCCCGGACACGATGGCCAGCAGCGTCGCCACGCCGCTGGAGCGGCGGCTGGGCGTGATCGCGGGCGTCAACGAGATGACGTCCAGTTCGTCCAGCGGCTCGACCCGCATCAACCTGCAGTTCGACCTGAATCGCAAGATCGACGCGGCCGCGCGTGAAGTGCAGGCGGCGATCAACGCGTCGCGCGCCGACCTGCCGTCCACGTTGCGCAGCAATCCCACGTACCGCAAGGCCAATCCGTCCGATGCGCCCGTGATCATCCTGGCGCTGACGTCGCCCACGCGCACGCCGGGCCAGATCTACGAGGCCGTGTCCAACATCGTGCAGCAGAAGCTGGCGCAGGTAAAGGGCGTGGGCGACGTGGAGATCGGCGGCGGCTCGCTGCCGGCCGTGCGCGTCGAGCTGCTGCCGTATGCGCTGAACCGCTACGGCGTATCGATGGAGGACGTGCGCGCATCGCTGCAGGCGACCAATGCCAACCGGCCCAAGGGTGCGCTGGAAGGCGACGACCGTCGGTTGCAGATTTACTCGGCTCCCGCATCCGGTGCCGGCTCCACGCCGGGCCGGCCATCGGCGGCGGACTACCGCGACCTCGTCGTTGCCTGGCGCGACGGCGCGGCAATCCGGCTGAGCGACGTGGCAACCGTCGAGGACGGGGCGGAGAACAAGAATACGCTGGGCCTGTACAACGGCAGCCCGGCCGTCATCGTGCTGCTGCGGCGCCAGCCGGACGCCAACGTCATCGAGACGGTGGACAGCGTGCGCGCGCTGCTGCCGCAACTGCAGGAACAGCTGCCGCAGGACATCCGCCTGGCGGTGGCGTCGGACAGTACCAACTCCATCCGCTCGTCACTGCGCGAGATCGAAGTCACGCTGGTGATTTCCGTCATTCTGGTTGTGCTGGTGGTCAGCGCCTTCCTGCGCAACGTACGGGCGACGGTGATCCCGGCGATTGCGACGGTCGTCTCGCTGCTGGGCACCTTCGGCGTCATGTATCTGCTGGGCTTCTCGCTGAACAACCTGTCGCTGATGGCGCTGACGGTGGCCACCGGCTTTGTAGTCGATGATGCCATCGTCGTGCTGGAAAACACGGCGCGCCATATCGAGGCGGGCATGGACCGCTTCAAGGCGGCGCTGCTGGGCGCGCGCGAAGTGGGTTTTACCGTGCTGTCGATCAGCCTGTCGCTGGTGGCCGTGTTCATCCCGCTGCTGTTCATGGGCGGCCAGGTGGGCCGGCTGTTCCGCGAGTTTGCCGTGACGTTGTCCGCCGCCGTGCTGATTTCCCTCGTCATCTCGCTGACGACCACGCCGATGATGTGCGCCTGGCTGCTGAAGGCGGAGCACGACGGCAAGCCGCCGGGCCGCGTCGCGCGCGCGTTCGAGCGCGGCTTCGTGTGGATGCAACGGGTCTACGAGCACGCCCTGGACTGGGCGCTGCACAGCGTCTGGCTGGTCATGTTCATCCTGGCATTCGTCGTCGGCCTGAACGTCTACCTGTTTGCCGCGGCGCCGAAAGGATTCTTCCCGCAGCAGGATACGGGGCAACTGAACGGCGGCCTGCGTGCCGACCAGAGCATCTCGTTCCAGGCGATGCAGCAGAAGCTGCGCCAGCTGGTGGACATCATCCGCAAGGACCCCGCCGTGGCAACCGTCGTCGGCTTCACGGGCGGCTCGCGCGCCGGCGGCGGCTTCATGTTCGTCAACCTGAAACCGGCGGACGAGCGCACCGAATCCGGCCAAGCCGTCATCGCCCGCCTGCGCCCGCAGCTGGCGAAGGTGACGGGCGTGTCGCTGTTCCTCAATCCCGTGCAGGACCTGCGCATGGGCGGGCGTTCGTCCAACTCCACTTACCAGTACACCTTGAAAAGCGACAACCGCGCCGACCTGCAATCGTGGGCGACGAAGCTGGCCGACTCGATGAAGGCGCAGCCGGTACTGACGGACATCGACACGGACCAGCAGGACAACGGCGTCGAGACCTTCGTCACGATCGACAAGGAAACCACGGCGCGCCTCGGCATGAGCGTGCGCGACGTCGACAACGCGCTGTACAACGCGTTCGGCCAGCGCCAGGTGGCGACGATCTACGATGAACTGAACCAGTACAAGGTCGTCATGGAAGTGGCGCCGGAGTATGCACAAAGTCCCGAGGCGCTGCGCGACGTGTACGTGCCGTCGAAGGCAACGTCCACGACGTCGACAACGACGACCGCTGCCAACAGCAACAGCGCCGCCAACAACGCGCAGGGCCAGCGCGACACCTCCACCGGCGCGGCGCTCAGCACGGCGGCAACGAACATGGTGCCGCTGTCCGGGATTGCCTCGTTCGCGGAAAGTGCGACGCCGACGTCCGTCAACCACCAGGACGGTGAACTGGCGACGACGATCTCGTTCAATCTGGCCGAGGGGGCCACGCTGGGCGACGCGCAGGAAGCGGTGAAACAGGCCGAAGCCGATATCGGCATGCCGAACAATGTGCGCGGCAGCTTCCAGGGCCAGGCGAAACAGGCGGAGGAGTCGAACAAGCAGCAGCCGTTGCTGATCCTGGCGGCGATTGTCGTCATCTATATCGTGCTGGGCATCCTGTACGAAAGCCTGGTGCATCCGATCACGGTGCTGTCCACATTGCCGTCGGCCGGTGTCGGCGCCGTGCTGGCGCTGCTGATGTTCCGCATGGAGTTCTCCATCATCGCGCTGATCGGCGTGTTCCTGTTGATCGGCATCGTCAAGAAGAACGCGATCCTGATCATTGACTTTGCCCTGGACGCCGAACGGGCGCGCGGTTTGACGGCCGTGGAAGCGGTGCGCGAAGCGTGCCTGCTGCGCTTCCGTCCGATCCTGATGACGACACTGGCCGCCGCGCTGGGCGCGCTGCCGCTGGCGATCGGCTTCGGCGAAGGCTCGGAGCTGCGCCAGCCCCTGGGCATCGCCATCATCGGCGGCCTGATTGCCAGCCAGCTGCTGACGCTCCTGACGACACCCGTCGTGTATATCCTGCTCGACCGGCTGCGTTCGCGCAGCCCCGACGAACACAAGCTCGCCCGTCCGCACGACGGGCACGACCTGCCGGTAAATCCATGAAGAACAATGCCATTTTCCGTCCCACTGTCATCGCCTTGCTGCTCGCCGCCTTGAGCGGCTGCGCCGTGGGGCCGAAGTACGAAATGCCAACCGCCGCCAATCCCGCGCACTTCAAGGAGGCCGAAGGCTGGGTGCCCGCGGCGCCGGCCGATGCCCTCGACCGGGGGCAGTGGTGGACGCTGTTCGGCGACGCGACATTGAACGAGCTGGCCGCCGCCATCGACGTCAACAACCAGAACGTGGCCGCTGCGGTGGCATCCTATGCGCAGGCACGCGCGGTGGTGGCGGAGCAGCGTGCGGCGCTGTTCCCTGTCGTCAGCCTGAGCGGCTCCGGCACCCGCTCCGGCGGTGGCGAGTCGCGCACCGCCAACAACTACCGCGTCAATATCGGCGGCAGCTGGGAGCCGGACATCTGGGGCCGGCTGCGTGCCAGCGTGACAGGTGCGCAGGCCAGCGCCCAGGCCAGCGCGGCGGAGCTGGCGTCCGCCCGGCTGTCGGCGCAGGGCGAACTGGTGGCGAACTACATCGGCCTGCGCCAGACGGACGCGCAACTGGAGATCCTGAACACGACGGTGGAAGGCTACCAGCGCGTGCTGCAGATCACGCAGAACCGCTTCAATGCCGGCGTCACGGCGCGCTCCGACCTGCTGCAGGCGCAGACGCAGCTGTCGAACACGCAGGCCGACCAGCTGACGCTGCGGCGCCAGCGCGCGCTGTACGAGCATGCCATCGCCATCCTGCTGGGCAAGGCGCCGGCCGACTTTACGCTGCCCGCCGCGCCGTGGACGTTGACGGTGCCGGAAGTGCCGGTCGGCGTGCCGTCCGCGCTGCTGCAGCGCCGCCCCGACATTGCCGCCGCCGAACGGCGCGTGGCCATCGCCAACGAGCAGATCGGCATCGCCCGCGCCGCGTACTTCCCGTCATTGAGCCTGTCGGCGTCGTACGGCTACGGCGCCAGCCAGACGGCGGGGCTGTTCAATGCGTCGAATAATCTGTGGTCGCTGGGCGTGTCGGCGGCGCAGGCCATCTTCAACGCCGGTGCCATTTCGTCGCGCGTCGAGCAGACGCGCGCCGCGCGGGACGTCGCCATCGCGCAGTACCGCCAGACGGTGTTGAACGCGTTTGCCGACATCGAAGACCAGCTCTCCGCCACGCGCACGCTGGCGCAGCAGCAGGAACTGCGCCGCGCCGCCTCCGAAGCGGCCGATCAGGTGGAACAGCAGATGATCAACCGGTACCGGGCCGGCCAGGTCAACTACACGGAAGTGGTGAACGCGCAGGTCACGGCACTGTCGGCGCGCCGGGCGATGGTGCAAGTGCAGGCGGACCGGCAGACGACGGCCGTGGCGCTGATCCAGGCGCTGGGCGGCGGGTGGCACACCCCATAACCGGTAGCCTGGGGACTGGCTCCTCTTCGGGCGAACGCCCGACGAGGTGCCTGTCCCCGACGTTTACTCAGCGCTCGCCAGGAACGGTTCCGAAGACGCGCCCGTCATCGACCAGGGTCCGTCAAACGTCGGGGACAGGCACCACACGGCGGTGCCAGTCCCCAGCGGATCCGAGGCAATCGCAGACGGCGGCGTGTACGTCGGGGACAGGCACCACACGGCGGTGCCAGTCCCCAGCGCTTTTCACATCCCGATAGTGGGCTTATACTGCCGGGGCCTAACCATCAGGGGAACCATCTTGTCGTTCAAAAAACTTGTACTGCCAGCTGCGCTGCTGGCCGCCTGCGGTACCACCGTGGCGGACGAAGGCCAGTGGCAGCCGCACCAGATGCCGCAACTGAAAGCGGAACTCAAACGCATCGGCATCGAGATTCCGGCCGAACGCATCGCCGACCTGTCGAAGCATCCGATGAGCGCCATCGTCTCGCTGGGCGGCTGCTCGGCGTCGTTCGTGTCGCCGGACGGCCTGGTCGTCACCAACCATCACTGCGCCTACGGTGCCGTGCAGCGCAACTCCACCGCGCAGAAGAACTACATCGTCGACGGCTTCCTGGCCAAGACGCGCGCCGAGGAACTGCCGGGCGGTCCGAACACGCTGGTCTACGTCACCGACAAGGTTGAAAACGTCAGTGCCCGCGTGCTGCAGGGGCTGGAAAACGTGGGCGGCAAGGCGCGCCACGAGCAGATCGAGCGCCGCATCAAGGACCTGATCGCCGAGTGCGAGACCGACAAGACGTACCGCTGCTCCGTGCCCGCGTTCCACCGCGGCCTGGAGTACTACCGCATCCGCCAGATGATGATCCGCGACGTGCGCCTCGTCTACGCGCCGGCCGACATGATCGGCAACTACGGCGGCGACATCGACAACTACGAATGGCCGCGCCACACGGGCGACTATTCGTTCCTGCGCGCCTATGTCGGCAAGGACGGCCGTCCCGCCGATCCGTCGCCGGACAACGTGCCCTATAAATCGAAGGACTTCCTCGTCGTCTCGGCCGAAGGCCTGAAGGCCGGTGACCCGATACTGCTGGCCGGCTACCCGGGCCGCACGAGCCGCTACAAGCTGCCGTCGGAAATCCGTTATGCGCAGAAGACCAGCTATCCGGCCCAGGTGGCCGAGTACCAGGCCGACCTGGACACCATCGCCGCCGCGACGAAGGCGAAGGCCGACGACGAAGTGCGCTACGCATCCGTCGTCAAGTCGATCAACAACCGCATGAAGAAAACGCAGGGCCTGCTGGACGGCTTCGCGCGCAAGGATATCGCCGCCATCAAGGATGTGCAGGATGCCGAGTTCCGCGCCTGGTACGGCAAGCAGCCGAACGTGTCGCAGACGATGCTGGCCGAACTGGACGCGGCGATCGCCGCCGACATGGCGCTGGAGCAGGAGCAGTTCGCGTGGATGGTCGCGACCAACAGCGACATGTTCAAGAGCGCGCGCACCCTGGTGCGTCTGGCGGAAGAGCGCAAGAAGCCGAACGCCGAACGCGAGGCCGGCTACCAGGAGCGCGACCTGACCTTCATCAAGGCACGCCTGACGCGCCTTGAACAGTCGTACGTGGACAGCGTCGACCAGGCCCGCTTCGTCGCCGGCCTGCAGCGTTATGCAAAGCTGCAAAAACGTCCGCAAGGCCTGGACGCGCTGCTGCCAAGCGCCGCCGACGTGCCCGCGCTGTACAAGGGCACGAAGCTGGGCGACACCGCCACGCGCCTGGCGTTGCTGGACAAGGATGCGGCCGCGCTGGCGCAGTCCGATGACGCTTTCATCCGCCTGGCGCTGAAGCTGAACGCCATCGACCGCGCGCTGGAAGACCGCTCGAAGGAAGTGGAAGGCAACCTGGAAAAGGTCATCCCGCAGTACATGAGCGCCGTCATCGCGTGGAAGAAGTCGCAGGGCAAGCCGGTCTACCCGGATGCCAACTCCACGCTGCGCGTCACGTACGGCACGGTGGCGCCATACTCGCCGAAGGACGGCATCTCGAAAGGCCCGTTCACGACGGTCGAAGGCATCGTCGAGAAGCACACCGGCAAGGACCCGTTCAACGCGCCGGCCAAGCTGCTCGAAGCGATCAAGGCCAAGCGCTACGGCCAGTTCAAGGACCCCGTACTGGGCACGGTGCCGGTGGACTTCCTGTCCAGCGCCGACACCACGGGCGGCAATTCCGGCTCCGCCATCGTCAACAAGCGCGGCGAACTGGTTGGCCTGAACTTCGATTCGACGTATGAGTCGATCACGAAGGACTGGTACTTCGACCGCGACATCACGCGCGCCATCCACCTGGACGTGCGCTACATGCTGTGGGTGATGAAGGAAGTCGATCATGCCGACAACCTGCTGCGCGAGATGACGATCAAGTATCCACGCAAGTAATCCAGCCACAAGCAGGAAAGCCGCCATCCGCGAGGACGGCGGCTTTTTTTTGTCCGTGCCCCGCTCATGCGAACGATTGACCCGCCAACGTGGCAACGATTGTTGCCCGCATGCGGTGGAACTATGCCATGATGACTGGTTAAGATTTTCACTCATCTGTCAGCCACCATGCGCGACCCCGCCTTGCCATCCTCCGTTCCCGCATATCGCGCCACTTCCGAAATCCGTTTCGGCGCGCTGTTCGAGCAGGCGCCGGTCAGCATCCAGATCCTGGCGCCGGACGGGCGCACCTTGCGCGTCAACCAGGCATGGGAAAACCTGTGGCAGATCCGTCAGGGGTCGGCGCTGATGGCGCACGTGTTCAGCGACGCCTACAACGTGCTGACGGACCCGCAGCTGCTGGCTGGCGGCATCACGCCCTATCTGGAGCGGGCATTCGCGGGCGAGTCGGTGATCATTCCGGCAGTGCGCTACGACGTCGCGGCGCTGGGCGGCGAGGGGCCGGCGCGCTGGGTCACGGCGCGCGCCCATCCGATCAAGGATGGCGACGGCCATATCCTCGAAGTGATGCTGATGCACGAGGACATCACCGACCGCGTGGCTGCCGAGACGGCGCTGCGCGTGCGCGAGGAACGCTTCCGTTCCCTGGTGATGGCCACGTCCCAGATCGTCTGGACCAACACGCCGGATGGCCGGGTGCTGGAGGATTCGCCATCGTGGCGCGCCTTTACCGGCCAGTCCTACGACGAGTGGCGCGAGTTCGGCTGGCTCGACGCGCTGCACCCGGACGACCGCGAGCCGACGTTCGCGTTGTGGCAGGTCTGCGTGGCCTCGCGCGCGGTGTTCGAAACCCGTTATCGCGTGCGCCGCGTCGATGGCGTCTACCGCTGGATGGCCGTCAAGGGTTTGCCGATCGCCGACGCGCACGGCGCCATTCGCGAGTGGATCGGTGCCAATACGGATATTCACGAGACGGTCGTGGCGCAGGCCGAGCTGGCGCAGCGGCTGGACCGCGAGCGGCGCAATTCGGCGCTGCTGGCGCGCGTGGCGCAGGCGTCGCGCATCCTGCACACGGCGCTGTCGGGCGAGCAGATCGCCGAGGCGCTGGTGGTGGAGGTCCGCGAGATCCTGGAGGCCCACCAGGCCGTGGTGTCGCTGACGAAAGGCGAAGGCTGGCTGCAGGCGATCAACGCGGTCTCGCTGTCGGACAAGTACGAGGGTTATCGCGGCTTCAATGTCGACACCGACGGCAGCGGTATCTATGCGGAGGTGTGCCGCACCAATCAGGCCATGCGCCTGACGCAGGAGGAGCTGACAGCGCATCCGGCGTGGAAGGGCTTCGGCAGCGCCGCGCACCGCCATCCGCCCATGCGCGGCTGGCTGGCCGTGCCGCTGATTGACCGCAACGGCAACAATATCGGGCTGATTCAGGCATCCGACAAGCTGTCCGGCGAATTCACGGCGGAGGACGAAGCGATCCTCGTGCAACTGGCGTCGATCGCCGCCAACGGTTTTGAAAACGCCCGCCTGTACACGTCGCTGCAGGAGCAGGACCGGCGCAAGGACGAATTCCTGGCAATGCTGGCGCACGAACTGCGCAACCCGCTGGCGCCGATATCGTCGGCGGCGGACATGCTGAAGGTGGGCGGCGCGGACGTGGAGCGCGTGCGCCGCGCCAGCGACGTGATCGGCCGCCAGGTGCGGCACATGACGTCACTGGTGGACGATTTGCTGGACGTGGCGCGCGTCACGCGTGGCCTCATTCAGCTGGAGACGGCGGTCGTCGACGTGATGGACATCGTCGCCGGTGCCGTGGAGCAGTCGCGGCCCCTGATCGAAGCGCGCGAGCACGCGTTCGCGGTGCAGGGCACGGCCGCCGGCGCCCGGGTGACCGGCGACACGCACCGGCTGGTGCAGGTCCTCGTCAACCTGCTCAACAACGCGGCCAAATACACGCCGCGCGGCGGGGCTATCGAGCTGGCGCTGGCGCGCGGCGCATCCACCGTCACGATCGAAGTGCGCGACAACGGCATCGGGCTCGATGCGGGCCTGCTGCCGTATGTGTTCGACCTGTTTACGCAGGCGCAGCGCTCGCCGGACCGGGCGCAGGGCGGCCTGGGAATCGGGCTGGCGCTGGTGAAGCATATCGTCACGATGCATGGCGGCGAGGTTGGTGTGCGCAGCGACGGGCCCGGGGCGGGGTCCGTGTTCACCGTGACCTTGCAGACCGTGTAAGCGCAAGTCCCCAGCGCTTTGAGGCGAACGGGCGTTGGCGCCCCTACAGCTTCAGGCGGATCGTCCAGCGCCGTGACGGGTCGGCGTCGCAGTTGAACTGCAGCGCTTCCACGTTGTTGGCGGTGCTGGTGCCGCCGGCGATCGTCAGGCACTTGTTGGTCTGCACATTGCGCAGCTGGTGCAGGCCGCTGCCCGTCACGTCGCTGATGCGCCACGTGCGTGAAGGGTGGCTGTCGCAGTCGAACTGCAGCGCCACCACATTGTTGTCCGTGCTGATGCCGCCGGCGATCGTCAGGCATTTGCCCGTCTGGACATTCCGGACCTGGTAGACGTTCGCGCCTTTCTCGACCAGCTTCCAGCGGCGCGACGGATCGTCATCGCAATCGAACTGCACGGAGTGCACGTTGTTGTCGGTGCTGACGCCGCCGGCGATCGTCAGGCACTTGCCCGTCTTGACGTTGACGAGCATGACGTCGCTGGCGATCGATTCGGCGCGGGCAGGGCGTGGCAGCGCGGCCACCAGGGCGACGGCGCATACCGTCGCGCTGGAGGCAAGCAGCGCAAAGGCACGCTGCTTTTCCGGGATATTCTTCTTCATGGCGTTCTCCTTGTGCTTCGGTTCGCATAAGGAGTGTGCGCCTGCCCGGCCGGTCGTTGTGTCACCGGTTGTCCGGAACCTGTAGCGACTGTGTAGCTCGACAGTGTGTTGCTGGACCGTCAGGAAGCGCGCGCCGTCAGCCACTGCGCCGGTGCCAGCGGCTTCGCAACGATACGGATCTCGCCGATGGCACCCAGGAAGCCGCTCCCCGGCTCGCCGCCATCCCAGTAGCCGGCACCGATCGTCCACGGCAGGTTGAGCGAGGCCAAGCCGACGGCGTCGATGGCGTTGCGCAGCACCGGCGCGCCTTCGACGTACATGGTGGTCTCGCGCGTGGCCGGATCGTTGACGATGGCGACGTGCAGCCACGTGTCGAGCAGGATCTCGCCGGACCAGTTGGTACGGGCCGACGGCGGCGTGGGCAGCTGCGGCACTACTTCCCACTGCAGTTCGCGCAGGTTCGAGATGGCGAACTGCAGCGGCGGCGATTCCGGCAGGCCGTCGTCCCAGTCCTTCAGGTTGCCGCGCCGGCCCGCGCGCGTCATGATGTTCATCCACGCGTTGGTGGCAGCCGTCCAGGATTTATCCAGCTTGATGAACGCCTCCACCGTGTAGCCCAGGTTGAACGTTTCGCGGTTCATCGCCGCCGCCGCATCCGTCAGGAAGTAGCTGAGCCGCTTGCCCGCGGCGTTGCGGAAGGCGATGCTGCCGGGTGCCGACGACAGGCGGTGGCGGTCGGCGCTCCACTGCAGGTCCGCCAGCTGGGCCGTATTGCCGGCCGGCGCGTTCAGCGCGGCGCGCGTCAATGCGTTGCCATTGCCGGTCGCGTCAGCGATGACGGCACGGTCCGGCACGGCCGTGCCGGCGGCGCCGCCCGTGAAGCGCCAGTGGGCCACCGTGTTCGACACCTTCGGGTAGTCGTCCGCATTGGCGGCAGGGCGCGATGCTAGCGCCGGGGTGCCCGTGAAGCCGGCCATGATCTGTGCCGCCACGGCCGCGCTGATCGACGTGCCCGTCGCGGCACCGGCTTTGAAGCCGGGCGCGAAGCGGGCGAACCGCTTGGCGAAATCCATCTTGACGGTGAACTCGTTGTTCGCGTCCTTCAGCATGATCTGATCGAACTCGTTGAGCGTCTCCTTGGGCTTCTGCTTCACCCAAGGCGAGAACGACAGCGCGCGGATCTCGTTGTTGGTGAGATCGAATTCATAGAAGCGCAGCAGGCCATTGCCGCCCTGGTAGGCCATCTGGTAGTCCACCACCATCTCTTCCACTGCGTTGCCGAAGTCGTTCTTCTTCGTCAGCCGCGCGGCGCCGTGGTGGTGGCCGTTCACCGTCATGAAGATCTGGTCCTGGTCGCGGATCAGTTTTTCCCACAGCATCAGGCCGTAGTCCACTTCGAGCGGCTGCACGCCGTCGTTGGCGATGGCGATCAGCTGGTGATTGACGAGGATCGCCGGCAGGGTCGGATTGGCCCGCAGGACCTCGCGCGCCCACGCGATACCGGCGTCGGAAGCGCGCCAGGACAGCGACAGCACGAGGAAGCGCTGGCCCTCGGCCTGGAACACGTGATACTCATGGAAGCCGCTGGGATCGCGGCCGCCGAACGTGGCCTGCTTGCGGGCCCGCTCCGTGCCGAACCATTTCAGGTAAGGCTCGGCCGCCAGGTCGCGGGTGGCGTCTGTGCCGCCGACGCGGTCCGTTTCGTAGCCGACGTCGGACAGCACGTCGTGATTGCCGGCCAGGACGGAGTAGGAGACCGCCTTGTCCTCGAGGATTTTCATCGCCTTGTCGGCCACTTCCCATTGCTGCGGCTTTTTCACCTGGTCGACGATGTCGCCCACGTGGATGACAAACGGGATCTTGAACGCCGCCGCGTTGTCGGCGATCCATTGCGTCTGCGCCGCGTAGGGCGTGCTGCCGTACCGCTTCATGAACTGGTTGCCCGTCTCCTCGCTGGCGTAACGCGAATAGAACTGGGTATCCGGCAGCACGACGAGGCCGAAGCTGGACAACGTGACGGGTGCCGGCGCGGGTGGGGCAGGTGGCGCGGGCGTTGGCGCGGGGACGACCGGATCGGCGCCGTTGTCGCTGCCGCAGGCGGCCACCAGGCCGGTCGATGCCAGTGCGCCGCCCAGCATGAGCTGGCGGCGGCGAGTCTTGAAATCCGGGGGGAGGGACATGCGGAACTCCATCTGATGGCGAGTTCCACACCTTAGCGGCCGACTGTGACGGCAGAGTGACGCCGCTCAGTTGCCCCTCAGTTGCCCCTCACTTCTGGCGCTTCTCCGCCGCCGTCCGGCGGTCCCACTCCGCCTTCTCGGTGGCGATCTTCTCCTTGCAGGCCTTGCGGTCGTTCCAGTCGACCAGCCGGTCGCAGGACAGGGGATCGTGCTCGACGTACTCGTGGCCGCAGCCGGCCAGGCCAAGCGTGGCGGCGGCAAGAAGGGACGTAACAGCGATGCGCTTCATTGTTCTGGTCTCCTGGTGGGGGATGCCGCCATTATGGCCTGCCAGTCCCGCCCGCGCCACCGGACCATGTGCCGACTTTTTTATCCGATGCCGACGACGCGCCGCGCCGTCGGGTGGAGCGCCGCCTCTCCCCTTTGTCCCGAAGCGTTATAAAAATGCAACATACGAACGGTGTCCTGCGGCAGCGTGGGCTGTTGGGTGTAACGTCTTTTTGCGTGAACTCAACATTGATAGTCACTACAGGGCGGGCGAACGCGCGCCGGGACGGGGCGTCTCGTCCGCCGATGATAGCGCTATCAGCTGGGCGGTTCCGGGTGAGGTTTCTTCAACACGATATGAAAGAGCTGATGATGCGTAATTCTTCCGTTTTACCGCAAGCCGGGCCCGCCAGGCCGGCGCGGACCGGGGTGTCCGGCCGGGTGGTCCGCACCCGTATTGCCATGGCCGTGCTGCTGCTGGCGACAGGCGCGGGCACTGCGGGTGCCCAGACAGGCAAGGGGACGTCCGAGCCCGTGCGGCGTTCCTACATCGTGCAGCTGGCCGACAAGCCCGCCGCTTCGTACACCGGCGACGTGCCGGCGTTGCGGGCCACCAAACCTGCCGCCGGCCAGCGGCTCGACGTCGAAGCGCCCCACGTGCGGGCCTACGTCGATTATCTGGAACAGCGCCGGGCCGGCGTGCTGCGCTCGGTTGCCGCGGCACCGGTCACGAATCAGTACAACGTGGTGTTCAACGGTTTCTCGGCACTGCTGACGGACGACGAGGTGCGCGCGCTCAAGAAGGACCCGGCCGTGGCCCGGGTCAGCGCGAACGTGCTACTGCACACCAGCACCAGCTACACGCCCACGTTCCTGGGCCTGGACCGGCCGGGCGGCCTGTGGGACAAGGTCGGCGGCCCCGGCGCCGCCGGCGACGACATGATCATCGGCATGCTGGACACGGGCGTCTGGCCGGAGAACCCGGGCTTTGCCGACCGCATCGATGGCGACGGCAAGCCAGTGTTCGAAGGCGGCACACCGGCGTATGACGCGCCGCCAGCGCGCTGGCAGGGCACCTGCGAAGCGGGCCAGGGCTTCGCGACCGCGCAATGCAACAACAAGCTGATCGGCGCGCGCATCTTCCCGCCCCAAGGGGCCGACATCTCGCAGTGGGAGTACATCTCCGTCCGCGACAGCGTCGGCCACGGCACGCACACGGCCACCACGGCGGGCGGTGCCGGCGGTGTGCCGGCGCTGGTGGCCGGTGTCGCGATGGGCAAGACGGGCGGCATGGCGCCGCGCGCCCGGCTGGCCATCTACAAGGTCTGCTGGACCGCCAACTACGGCAACGGGGGCTACGAGAATGGCTGCCCGACCGACAGCAGCGTGGCCGCCATCGAACAGGCCGTCAAGGACGGCGTCAACGTCATCAGCTTCTCGATCGGCGACTCGGCCGGCGGCGGCACGTTCGACGATCCGACCGAACAGGCATTCCTGGGCGCGGCCAACGCGGGCGTGTTTGTTGCCGCGGCGGCGGGTAACCAGGGACCCGAATCGGAGCGGCCGGCGCCGGCTACCCACATCAGCCCATGGCTGACGACCGTCGCCAACTCGACGCACAACCGCAGCTACACGGGAGACGCCATCCTCGACGGCGGCGTGCAGTTGACGGGCCGTTCGACGAACGCCAACACGCCGCGCAGTGCGCTGCTGCTGGCCAGGGATGCCGGCAAGCGCGGCACATCGCCGACCGATCCGCGGCTGGCGCAATGCTACGGCCCGACCGACAGCGTCGGCTCGCCGTTCGATCCTGACAAGGTGCGCGGCAAGATCCTCGTCTGCGACCGGGGCGGCAATGTGCTGGTCAACAAGGTCGCCAACGCGAAACTGGCCGGCGCGGCGGGCGCCATCATCGTCAACGTCGAGGGTGGCGCCACCACGCTGCCGGGCCAGCCGTACGACCTGTCGATGGTCCATCTGGATCTCGCCGCCGCCAGGCGCCTGAAGACCTATATGGCGGCGGCGCCGGGCGGGGCGTTTGCGGCGCTGGGCAATGTGCGGGCCGTGTACGACACGAATCCGGCCGCCGCGCCGATCGTGGCCGGCTCGTCGTCGCGCGGGCCGAACATGGCCGATGCGAACATCCTGAAACCCGACCTGTCGGCGCCGGGCACTGACATCCTGGCCGGTACCACGCCGGTGATGACGGAGCAGGAGTTCATGGCGCCGTTCACCAACGGCACGCTGGCGCCGCCGGCGTGGGAGTTCATGACGGGCACGTCGATGGCGACACCGCACGTTTCCGGCATCGCCGCGCTGCTCAAGCAATTGCACCCCGACTGGAGCCCGGCAGCCATCAAGTCGGCGCTGATGACGACCGCCTTCACGACGCAGGCCGACACCCATAACGCGGCCATGCCGTGGGATCCGACGGCCACCGACGCGGGCAAGCTGCCGTGGGCGCAGGGCGCCGGGCAGATCGCGCCGAGCGTCGCCGCCGATCCGGGCCTCGTGTACGACCTGGGCCCTGAAGACTACCGCCGCTTCCTGTGCGGCCAGGGGCTGACCAGCGTCGTCGACTGCGCGGGCGTCGTGGCCCTGCCGGCCACGGACCTGAACCTGCCGTCGCTGACGGCGGAAAAGGTGCTGGGCGTGGCGACGTTGCACCGCAAGGTGACCAATGTCGGCACGGCCCGGGCCACGTACACCGCCACTGCCAGCCTGCCGGGTTACCGCGTCGAAGTGCTGCCGGCGACGCTGACGCTGGCTGCCGGTGCGGAGGGCGAGTTCGCCGTCCGGCTGACGCGTGTCGATGCCCCGTTGCATGCCTGGCGCTATGGCGTGCTGAAGTGGACGGACGGCGGCGGGCACACCGTCACCAGTCCGCTGACGGCGCGCGCCGCCGTGCTGGACGTGCCGGATGTCGTGTCCAGCGAAGCCGCCGCCGGCAGCAAGATCGTGGCGCTGCGGGCCGGGTATGCGGGCGCGCTGACGACGGCAAAGGGTGGGCTGATCGCCGCCGCCCAGACGGATGCGACGGTGGCGCAATCGACTGGCACCGCGACGTGTCCGGCACCGACCGTCGGCCAGAACGTCACGCAGGTCAGCATCGCGCCCGGCACGCTGGTCGCACGCTTCGCCCTGTACAACGCGGACACGGCCGGCGGCGAGTCGAACGACCTGGACCTGTACCTGGCCAGCGCCGACGGCACCATCGTCGGGGCGAGCGAGCACTACGGCTCGGACGAGATGCTGACGTGGCGCAATCCCACGCCGGGCAACTACTTTGTCTGCGTGTTCGGCTATGCACTGCCGGAAGGCAGCGCCAGCTACAAGCTGTCGAGCTGGATCGTCACGCCGGCCGCCACGTCGCCGAACCTGAAGGTAGCGCTGCCCGGTGTCGTCTATCCCAACAAGCCGGCCACGGTGGCCTACAGCTGGTCCGGCCTGGACAGCGGCAAGCGCTACCTCGGCATGGTGAACTTCCAGTTCGGCGGCGCCAGCGAGGCGGGCACGTTGCTGGAAGTCGATACCACCGATCCGTTGCCGTCCTTCAGCAGCGGCCGCCTGCGCACGAAGGCCGTGCGATGAATCCTTCCTCCCCATTTTTCAGGAACGTCATGAACCAGCCACTCACCACGATGACCCGGCGGGCGCTTGCCGCCTGCACGCTGCTTGCCGCCACGGCCACCCCCGCGCTGGCCACCGTCCTCACCTTCGACAGCCAGCAGCCGACCGTGCTGCTGGGCGGAGAAACACTGACCGAAGCGGGCTTCACGCTGACGGCGCTGGAAGGCCCGTTCACGGCCGCCAACGGCATCAGCAGTGCCAGCGGCGCCATCCTGCAGGCCGCCGATCCATCCAGCTGCGAGGCGATTGCCTGCCCCGTCGGCGACGGCAGTGCCTACTACGCCGGCCTGAATGACGGCGGCCTGCGGCTGACGCGCGGCGACGGCCACGCGTTCTCGCTCGACAGCCTCGACTACGGCTTCCTGGCGGCGCAACCCGTGGATGCCGCGCTGCACGGGCAGCTGGTGCTGAACGGCACCCGGCTGGGCGGCGGCACATTGCGGCTGGCGCTGGACTTCCCGGGCCAGGATGCGGACGGCAATTTCGTGTTCACCGGCGCCGCGCTGGCGCCATTCTCCGGCGCGCTGTTCAGCAGTGTCGAGTTCAGCGCCTGCATCTTTACCGACGGCGCGTGCGTCAATTCGCTCGAGCAGAGCGCCTTCAATGCCGCCCAGTTCGCGCTCGACAATATCGGCACGACGGTCAGCCCCGTGCCGGAGCCGTCCACGTGGCTCAGCCTGCTCGCCGGCCTGGGCGTGCTGGGCACCGTGCTGCAACGCCGCCGTCACCCTTAACTTCTCGGAGAACCATCATGAATAAAAACCCTCGCGCAAGCCGCGCGCTGCTGGCTGCGGCGCTGCTGCTGGGCCTGGCACAACAGGCCAGCGCCCACATCACGACCTTTACCGGCGACACGACCGGCGGCCCGACGTACAGCCGACCCGAAGAGCAGCCGTGGCAGTGGGAATCGCAACTGCCGTATCCCGACGTGGCCTACCGGGCCTATGACGTCAACATCCTGACGACGCAGAGCCCCGTCAACTTCGCCACAACGTGTGCGTTCGACTGCTCGATGTTCATCTACACGGGCGCCTTCGACCCAGCGCACCCGACCGAGAACTTCCTGTTCGGGAACGGCAATTACGTCAGCTGGGCAACCGCCTCGTTCGGCGGACCGCTCGATGCCGGCCATTACACCATCGTCATCGCAGGAGAAGACTCCACGACGGCGGGCTTCTTCAGCACGACCATTTCCGGTCCCGGCGCCTTTACCGTCACGCCGCTCGCGGCCGTGCCGGAGCCTTCCACCTGGCTGATGCTGGGCGCCGGCCTGGCCATGCTCGGCGGCGCACGCCGCCGCCGTACCTGATCATCCACAAGGACCCATCATGCGAATCACCAGACTGCCTTCCTTCACGCTGGCCGGCGCGCTGCTGCTGGCCGCCGTTGGCCAGCAGGCCGCGGCCGCCGTACAAACCGTCACGGGCGACACCACCTTCGGCCCGCAGTTCCTGCGTCCCGGCAATTACACGGGCGACACGCCGCCGTTCATTACCGGCGTTGCCTACCGTGCCTACGATGTCACTGCGTCCGCAAGCGACTGGCAATACACCTTCATCACCAGCTGCGACTTCAACTGCGTGTCGTTCTTCTATAACGGCGCCTTCGATCCGGCCAACCCGCACCAGAACCTGGTCGAGGCGGATGCCAACGACGGCTACAACATGACGGCACTGATGCGCGACCTCGAGCCAGGCCGCCACTACACGTATGTCGTCACGGGGTATTACGACTATGACTGGGGCGCGTTCAGCACGACCACGGGCGGCAACGGCGTCGTCATGATGACGCTGGTGCCGGAGCCCTCCGCGGCGGCGATGCTGCTGGGCGGGTTGATGGGCGTGGGGATGCTGGCGCGCCGGCGGCATTCACGCCGGACCGCGTAACGGTATGGCCGGGCGGCTCCGTCATGGAGCCGCCCGGTTTTTTTCTGTTTCTGCTAATCCCGCACTTCCGCCTCGACCAGTTGCCCCAGCAACTGCAGCGACTCCTGCCAGCCCAGGTAGCAGGCCTCCGCCGGTATCGCGGCCGGAATGCCCTCCTGTGTGATGTGCACTTCCACCCCGCAGAACACTTCCCGCAACGTCACCGTTGTCTGCATCAGGCCCGGCAGGTTGGGGTTGTCGAAGGCGGCCGTGTAGCGCAGCCGCTTGCCTGGCTCCAGCTCCAGGTAATCGCCGCCGAAAGCGTGGCTGTGGCCGGTCGTGAAATTGGTGAACGACATGCGGTAGCTGGCGCCGACACGGGCGTCGAGCGCGTGCACGGTGCCGATGAAGCCGTGTGGCGGCAGCCATTTGGCCAGTGCCTCGGGCGTGACGAAGGCGCGGTAGACCCGGTCGGCCGACGATTTCAGCACGCGGTGCAGGGTAACGGTGTTGGTGGACATGATGGGTTTCCTTATGACTGGCGGAGGACGGCCCTCCGATACTACGACGCATGGGCCGCGCCGGAATCGACATTGGCGCGAAGACTTGTGGTGTCGCGTTCATCCAACAGTGCGCGTCCAGACTTTGTTACCCGGCAGTGGAACGTCGGCGCTCTGCCGGTTGTGGTCGTAGCGGAAGGAAAAATAACGTCCGGTAACGCATAACTTTATGCGAAAAAGAAACGCTGTACCGACGGGCTTTTATCAAAAAAGCCATGCAATACTGATATCGCCTGTCGGGTCAACTCTTCAGGATTCTGTCTGGTTTCTCCACTCTCGTCTCTACTCTCATAAGGAAAAGCGATGACTATCAGGAAGCTCTTCAACACTCTGCTGGCGTTCTGCGCACTCTCCGCCGGCCTTGCCGGCAATGCCCGTGCCGATTTTCACATCGAACGGGGCGACACCACCGGCGCCGCAACCCTTGACGTGGGTGCCATCTATATCGACGCCGGCAACGCCGTGCCGTATGACACGCTGTCGTTTCAGGTGAATGCCGTCGGCACCTGGCAGTTCCTTGCTCTGGCCGATTTTGATAGCGCTATCTTCCTGTATGCCGGCGGGTTCGATGCCAGTGCACCGACGCACAACCTCATCGCCCACAACAACGACCTGCTGTCGCCGGATACGTCCGGCTTCGTCAGCTTCCTGGTGCCGACGGTGCTGTACACGGTCGTCCTGACGGGCCTGCACGACGGCGAGTTCGGCAACTACAACCTGACGATCGGCGGCCCGGGTGCGATCAGCATCGCCGCCGTGCCCGAGCCGTCGACCTGGCTGATGCTGGCCTTCGGCCTTGCCCTTACGCTGCTGCGCCGCCGCCCGGCGCGGCGTTGATCCGTTCACTACAGGAGAACTGTCATGACCGTCAAAAAAACGATCCGCACCGCGCTGGCCGCGTGCATGCTGCTGGCTGCCTTCACGGGCAGCGCCCGCGCCGAACACTTCTCGTACGTTGGCGACAGCACGGGCAAGCCGACGTGGGACGTCGATGCCGCGTTCAATGCGCCCGGCACGGTGGTGCCGTACGATGTCTTCGACTTCCACGTCGACCTGGACGGCACGTACAAATTCCTCGAGGCGGCCCGCTTCGACAGCATGATCATCCTGTACGGCGGCGGCTTCGATGCGGCCGACCCACAGCACAATCTGATCCGGCTCAATGACGACATCCTGACGCCGAACACGTCCGGCTTCGTGACGAAGCTGACGGCCGGCATCCAGTACACGCTGGTCGTCACGGGCTTCAACGATTCGGAGTTCGGCGCCTACAGCGTGTCGATCGGCGGTCCGGGCCACCTGATTCCGGGCCCGATCGCCGCGGTACCGGAACCGTCGACGTGGCTGATGCTGGGCGCCGGCCTGGTGGCCGTGGGCGTGGCGCGGCGACGCAAGGCAGTCGGCTGACGATGGCGGGCAGGCATCCGCGTCCGGATGCCTGCATCGAGGTTCAGCCGCGCATCAGCGCCGCCTCGGCCCGCAGCGCTTCCAGCGTTGCTTCGTCCGGCTTGCCGCCGAAGAAGGTGTTCAGCGCCGAGCGGAACAGGGCATTGTCGTGGGTGGCGCGGCTGAACAGCGTCATCGACGAGCGGAATTTCATGGCATCGACGCTGCCGAGGATTGTCTCGATGCGCTGGCCCGCGTGGCCGTTGACCAGCTCCGTGCATTCGCACAGCCGGTTGCCCAGCACGTCGTCGGCCAGATAGGCGCGCGCTTCGGCAACCGATTCGAGGCCGTAGAAGCGGCTCGTCTCGGAGCGCCCCAGTCCGCGCAGCTGCGGGAAGATGAACCACATCCAGTGGCTGGTCTTGTGGCCGTCGCACAGCTCGCGCAGCACCTGGCCGTAGACCGGTGCCTGGGCGGTAATGAAGCGGTCCAGTTCGAAAGACATCGCGCCTCCTGCGGCAGTGGGACAATAAGGGGCGATAGTGTAGCCGAGTAACCGGTGAAGGTGGCGCCACGTACGCCGGCCCGACGGCGGCGTGGCATAATCCCGCGTCCTCCTAAGCGCTGCCATGAACGAATCACTGACCCTTTTCGGCCTTGCCACCACCCCGCTCGAGCTGCTTTCCTTCGCGCTGTCCGTCGTCACGGTCTGGCTGAACATCCGCCAGAATCACTGGGCGTGGCTGTTCGCCATCCTGTCCTCGGCCATGTACGGCGTCGTCTTTTTCGAATCGAAACTGTATGGCGACATGGGCCTGCAGATCGTCTTCATCTCCGTGTCCGTGTGGGGCTGGTACCAGTGGTTGCATGGGGACGACACGCACGAGCGCCTGCCCGTCACGGCGCTGACGTGGCGCGGCAGGGCATGGGCCGCGGCCGCGTGGCTGGCCGCCTTTGGCGCGCTGGCGTGGGGCCTGCACGCGCTGACCGATACGGACGTGCCCTTTGCGGACGGCTTCCTGACGGCCGGCAGCCTGGTGGGCCAGGTGCTGCTGTCGCGCAAACGGCTGGAGAACTGGCACGTCTGGATCATCGTCGACGTGCTGTACGTGGCGCTGTACGTCCACAAGGGGCTGATGCTGACGGCGGTGCTGTACGGGATGTTCGTGTTCATGGCGGCCGTCGGCCTGCGGGCATGGCGCCGTTCGATGGGCCGGGATGTCGATGCCAGCGCGGCGATGGTGCTGAAGTGACGCCGGCGGGTCCGGTTCGCGTCGCCATCGTCGGCAGCGCGTCGTCCGGCAAGACGACGCTGGCGCAGGCGCTGGCCGGGCGTTACGGCTCGGTGTGGGTGCCGGAGTATTTGCGCGAGTTCGTTGAAACGCACGGGCGCGTGCCGGTCGAGGAAGACCAGCTGCACATCGCGCAGACGCAGGCGGCGCGCGAGGACCTGGCTGCCGGGCGGGCAGGGCGTTTTCTGTTCTGCGACACGACGCCGCTGATGACGGCCGTCTACAGCCGGCATTATTTCGGCCGTGTCGATCCGGGGCTGGCGCTGCTGGCGGACAGCCGCCGCTACGACGTGACGCTGGTGTGCGCGCCGGACATCCCGTGGCAGCCGGACGGGCTGCAGCGGGAGCCGGAAGACCAGAGCGCGGCCGTCAACGCCATCCTGGCGCAGGAGCTGGCGGCACGCGCGATTCCGCATGTGCGCATCCATGGACCGCTGGCGCAGCGGCTGCGCCAGGTGGAGGAAGTGCTGGGACTTTAGAAGTCCAGTTGCGCCAGGGTGACGAAAGACCGGACCGTCAGAAGTCCAGTTGTGCGGATACGCGGTAGGTCCGCTCGGCGCCGGGGAACAGGTAGCCGCCCAGGTCCGGCGTGACGTCGCGCCAGTAGAAGCGGTTCAGCGCATTGCGCACCTGCGCGCGCAGCACCAGCGGCATGCCGCCCACCCTGGTCGCATACGACGTGCCCAGATTAACGACGTGATACTTCGGCACCATCACCGCGTTGTCCGCATCGAACGCCTTCCTGCCGACGAACTGCCAGTCGCCGTTGACCTTCAGGCCCGCCACTTGCGGCAGCGCGTATTCGGCGAACACGGTGGAGCGGAAGGCCGGCACGTTCGTCACGCGCTTGCCGTCATAGCTTTGCCCCGTGCCCTGCTGCTCGGTGTGCAGTGCGGCCAGCGAGGCGCCGACGGTCAGGTCGCGCGTGGCCTTGCCCTGCGCGCTCATTTCCAGGCCGCGATGGCGTGCTTCGCCGTTGCGCACGTAGGTATTGTTCGCGTCCGTGTACTCCAGGCCCTTCTCGATCTGGAACACGGCGGCGGCCAGGTTGATGCCGCGTACGACCGCCTTGACACCCACTTCGACCTGCTTCGATTTGCCCGGCTCCAGCGCGCGGTTGGCGTTGGCGGTCTCGATCGGCGCGATGCCGCCATGCTCCAGGCCCTGGGCGTACGACACGTAGCCGGACACATTGGCCAGCGGGCTGTAGACCAGCGCCACGTTTGGCAGCCAGAAGCCGGCATTGGTCGGCGCCTCCATGCCCGCTTCGGTGCGGTGCACCTTCGTGTAGCGCGCGCCGGCATGCAGCTTGACGGTCTCCGTCAGGCCGACGATATCCTGCACGAACGCGGAGCTCTCGCGGTCGACGCGGCGCTCGGAGACCGGACCGCTGCTGCCGCCGTCCGCAGGCAGCACGACCGGGCGCCAGATATTGCTGGTGCCGACGGGGTTGTACAGGTAGTCGCCCCAGCTTTCCTTGTTCTGGAAGTACGACAGCCCAAGCGTCAGCTCGTGGCGCAGCGTGCCCGTGGCGAAGCGGCCCTGCAGCAGCGCCTGCGCGGCCAGCGGCTTTTTCTTCTCGCCCAGGCTGCGGTAGTCGTAGACGTCGTAGTCGCCATTGGTGCAGAAGCCGGCCACGTCGCCGCAATACAGCGGGAAGGCCGTATAGTCGTCGCGCTTGAAGTCATGCCGGTCGGCGCTGACGACGGCCTGCCAGTCCGGGTTGAAACGGTACTGGAAGCGGATGCCGATATTGCTGGTCTCCGTCTCGACCGGGTAGCTCCACGGCTGGTTGTTGAGCATCGTGTCGGCCGCCACCTGCGGCAGCGCCACGCCGCCCATCAGCTGGAAGCCGGGCGCGGAGACCTGCGATTTCTTCTGGTAATCGGCATCGACCTGCAGCAGCGCATCGGGCGTGATCTGCCAGTCGAACGCGCCCGAGATGAAGTTGCGGTGGCCATCGGCGCCCTTGATGTAGGAACGCAGGCGCTCGCCCGCCACGTTGACGCGGTAGCCGAAGCGGCGGTCGGCAAAGCGGCCGCCCAGGTCGACGCTGCCCAGCACGGTGCCGCGTTCGCTCACTTCAAACAGCGCGGAGCGCAGCGTTTCGTTGGTGGGGCGCTTGGTGACGTAATTGACGATGCCGCCCGGCGCGGCCACACCGGCCTGCAGGCCCGCGAGGCCTTTCAGCACTTCGATGCTTTCCTTGTTTTCCAGCGGGATCTGCGTGTCACCGGAGATGGCCAGGCCGTCCTTGCGGTAGCTGCGCGCGTTGTCCAGCTTGAAGCCGCGGATGGAGAACTGCTCGGCATAGCCGACGGCGTTGTAGGCGTCGCCGATGCTGGCGTCGTAGCGGCTGGCGTCGGTGGTCGAGCGGATGTTCAGCGTGCGCATCTGCTCGCTGGTGATAACGCCGACGGAGGCGGGCGTCTGCAGCAGCGGCGCGTCGGAGAAGCCGGCTACCGATGCGTGCTCCGTGCCGGCGCGTGCGCCCGTGATGACGACTTCGGGAACCGGGTTGTCGGCCTGGGCCAGCGCAACGGTCGGGAAAGCCTGCGCAATGGCGAGCGCGGCGGCGGAAAAGGCGATATTGGTCTTGTACATTGTGTGCTCTTCGGGTTGGGCGGGCCAACGACGGAGCACTCAAAGAGGAGGGGTGAACACGACTTTGCGCTTTCCTTCGCTGGCATTATCCAGATCAGGTACGAAGGGTATGTCTCACCCGGAAAAAAGCTTTCCAGGACCCCTAGCGAGCGCGAAGCTTAACACAATCGGGTGGCATCTTCGCCCCGCAAATTCGTGCGCCATGCATCCGGTCCTCCCGTTACACTTGAGGAAAGTGTGCGGAGGGCCGACAATGCGCGTATCTGAAGCAATGAACGATCGGAGAACGCCATGACGCAGGAACACACCGTCGAACCGCGCGACAACCTGAATGCCCAGGTGCTGGACATGCACCGCGGCCTGACCGCGCTGATCGAGAAGCTGGGCGAGCTGGACATGCTGAACCAGCGTGCCGAGGCCTGCACCGATCCCGAGCTGCGGCTGGTGCTGGGCAGCCAGCGCGACACGGCGCGCAAGCACGTGGCGATGCTGCTGGAATGGGCGCGCCGGCGCGACACGAAGCTGGACAAGGAACTGCGCGACGCGCTGTTCAAGGCCGGCCCGATCGCCGCGCAGTACCGCTACGACGAGGGCGTGGCGTAACGCCGATTTATCGTCGGCAACACCGAGCAGCTGCGAAGGTAGCAAGAAAGTAGCAAGCCAAGTGCGAACACACGAATAACGCACGTTAAGAGGCACCCGGGCAAGGCGTCCATCGCCACTGCCCAAGCCTCACCAAAAAGGGATATATGAAGTTACAGCCTTATCACGAAGGAAGCTGGTTTGCCGTACCGCTGATCGACGGCGGCTTTGCGGCCGGCCTCGTTGCCCGCATGTCGCCGCAAGGCAAGATCATGCTGGCTTATCTGTTCGGACCGAAGCGTCCGGCCATGCCAACGCTGGCGGAAGTCCGGGAGCTGAAGGCCACGGATGCGCTGAAGGCCATCCGTACCGGCGACATGGCGCTGGCCAACGGCCGCTGGCCCGTGCTGGGCGATGCCGAACGTTTCGACCGCAACGATTGGCCCGTGCCGGTGTTCATCCGCCGTTCCGACACGCTGAAGCGGGCGTGGCAGGCAACGTACGCGGACGATCCCGCCAAGCCGGAGCGCGAAGTATCCGTGCCGTACGAAACGGAAGGGCTGGAAAGCGATTCGCTGTACGGCTACGGCTCGACCGAGCTGCTGCTGACCAAGTTGCTGGAACACTGAGCGGAGGTGCGATGCAGGGAGGATGCTTCTGCGGGGCCGTGCGCTACACGGTCACGGGCACGCCGTTCAACAGCACGCTGTGCCACTGCACGATGTGCCGCCGCGCGACGGGCGCGCCGGCTGTCGCCTGGTTTTCCGTGCGCAAGTCCGAGTTCCGCTTCGTTGGCGGCCGCCCGGCCACCTTTGCGTCGAGCCCTGGCATCACGCGGCGGTTCTGCGGCGATTGCGGCACGCAGCTGACCTTCGAAGACGAACGCTGGCCCGATGAACTCGACATCACCACGGCCAGCCTGAACGATCCCGAGGCCGTGCCGCCCGGCGATCATACTTTCATGCAGAGCCACCTGCGGTGGCTGAAGCTGGCCGATGCGCTGCCGCGGTATTTGCGGACGCGGAAAGAAGGCACGCTGCAGGAACCATGAGACGGCCGGTAAGCCCTGTCGGCAGCGCGCCAACGGCTGGTGGACAAACTTCTATTCGCAACCCGAAGGTCTTCGGGGAGAAGTCCCGGAGCCTTGCCGCGACATACTCGATCTCTACTAGTCGTTCAAGCAGTAGTTCCGGTCATTGATGGCCCATATATTATTTTTTCGCCGAGTCACGTTTTCGACCTTTTCCACGCTGCCGTCAAGCTTCTTTTCCAGGATCAAGGACCTGCAGCTGTGATCTGCGTAGTCGCACCGCACTGCGGCAATGTAATCCGACCCAGCGACTGGATGAAACGACAGATTCATGACAGCGACCTGGAAGCCAAATGATGGAACCAGCATGAATCCGAATTCTTTTCCTGCCGGTATTCGAGTGCTGTGCCTGGTTTCATTGCGAGCAGAAACGAGATCGGCGATCCGACTTCTGTACGAGCAAGTGGATGGTTCGCCATATGCAAACGCTTCGAGCCGCATGAACTGCCTCCGGCCTGCCTCACCCATATCGACGGTAAGCGATGCAGTTTCCGCGCCGGTTGGCTCGACGTACTTCGGAGGCAGCAAATCTGCGCATCCGGTGAGAGTTAAGAGAATAAGAACGCAAAGCAGCTTCATGTGATGTTCAAGGTGCGGCATCTAAGCGTGCCGTTTCGCCGAAGAATGATACATTGTCAGATGTCAATGGTCGAGCGACGAAAAGTCGATCCTCGGCCAACTACGGCACCCGGCTGACGTTCGAGGATGAGCTGGCCCGGCGATCATACTTTCATGCAGAGCCACCTGCGGTGGCTGAAGCTGGCCGATGCGCTGCCGCGATATTTGCGGACCCGGAAAGAGGGGACGCTGGCGCCTTGACGTTGTGGATGCGGTTGATTTTTACGTCGGGGACAGGCACCTCACGGGCCCTTCGGCCCGAGAGGAGCCAGTCCCCGGCGGCTCGTCGGCCGGCGGCCCTGGCGTGCCGGGGATTGGCTCCGTTCTCTAGTCGGTCCGCCGCGCGGCCTGTCCCCGACGTTCAGCATCCGACGTGAACGGCTCGAACCGACCGCTGGCGATGTGCGGCAGGGAACACCGATGCGATCACTTACCGGGAACAGACTGCGCCCGCCCCAGCAACAACGTCCGCTCCCGCTCGTTCTGCGTCAGCCCGGCTGCGCGCTCGAACTCGGCGCGGGCTTCGTCCAGCCGGCCCAGCTTGAACAGGAAATCGCCCCGTACGCTGGGCAGCAGGTGGTAGTGGCGCAGGGCGGGCTCGTCCTGCAGGTCGTCGGCGATCTCCAGCCCGGCGGCGGGGCCGAATGCCATTGCCATGGCGACCGCCCGGTTCAGTTCGACGACAGGGGAGGGCGCCACCTGCGCCAGCGCGTCGTACAGCGCGGCGATGCGGTGCCAGTCCGTGTCCCCGGCCTTGCGGGCACGGGCGTGGCAGGCGGCGATGGCGGCCTGCAGCGCGTACGGTCCCAGCGTGCGGCCGCGGTCGCGGCACAGCTCGTCGGCACGCGCCAGCGCGGCCAGGCCGCGGCGGATCAGCAATTGGTCCCAGCGCGAGCGGTCCTGTTCCAGCAGCAGCACCGGCACACCTTGCGCATCCGTGCGGGCGCGGGCGCGCGACGACTGGATTTCCATCAGCGCCACCAGTCCATGCACCTCCGGCTCGCGCGGCACCAGCCCAGCCAGGATGCGTCCCAGCCGCAGCGCCTCGTCGCACAGTGCGGGACGCATCCAGTCGACGCCGGCGCTGGCGGCATAGCCCTCGTTGTAGATCAGGTAGATCACCTGCAGCACCGATTCCAGGCGCTGCACCAGCTCGTGGCCCAGCGGCACTTCGAACGGAACTCTTGCCTCCGCCAGCGTGCGCTTGGCACGGACGATGCGCTGTGCCACCGTTGGCTCGGGGACGAGGAAGGCGCGGGCGATCTCCTCCGTCGTTAGCCCGCCCAGCAGCCGCAACGTCAGCGCGACGCGGCCTTCCGTCGGCAGCACGGGGTGGCAGGCGATGAAGACGAGGCGCAGCAGGTCGTCGCCGATCTTGTCCTCGACGGCCCGCTCCAGGTCCGGCGCCGCATCCTGCAGCAATCCTTCGATTTCATACGTCAGCGCCGGCTCGCGTTCCCGCTCCAGCTTGCGGTGGCGCAGCCAGTCGAGCGCGCGGTGCTTTGCGGTAGTCATCAGCCACGCGGCCGGGTTGTCCGGCGTGCCGTTGACGGGCCACGTCTCCAGCGCGCTGACGAGTGCCTCCTGCGCCATCTCCTCGGCCAGGCCGACGTCGCGCAGCATCCGCGTCAGTACCGCGATGATGCGCGCCGACTCGATGCGCCAGACCGCTTCCAGCGCCCGCTGGACGTTGCTCATGCCCGCGCGGGCACGGCCACTTCGCGCAGCTCCGCCGTCACGTCCGGCAGCATCGGGAACGGATACGCCATGATCCAGTCGTATGCTTCCTGCCGCGTGCGGGTCTGGATCAGCCAGAAGCCGGCGATCAGTTCCTTGATCTCCGTGAACGGGCCGTCAATGACGGTGGCGCGGCCGCCCCGGAAGCGCACGCGTGCTCCGGTCGACGTCGGTTGCAGGCCGGCGCCCGCCAGCACGGTGCCCGCGCGCACGCCCGCGTCGTTGCGCGCGTTCATGCGGTCGATGATTTCAACCGGCGGCACCACGTCCAGCTCGGTGCTGGCGTCCGACCGCAACAGGACCATGTACGGCGTCAGGACCGGCGCCACGCCCGTGTCGATGCTGTGGCAGCCGCCCGAGCAGCCCGTCTCGCGCACTTCCAGCGCCACGTTGCCTTCGCCATCCGCGCCGGGCCAGCCGCGCGCCCAGTCCAGCGCCGCTTGCTTCGACGGCACATCCAGGATCGCAAAACCGGCCACCGTTTCGTCGACGGGGAACGGGCCCTCGTGGATCGACCACTGGCCGCCGGTGCAGCGCAGCCGCGTGCCGCTGGCGCTGGGGCGCAGCCAGCGCCCGGCGGGCACGGCATCGGCCAGCTGGGCGGGCGGAAAATCGGCCATCTCCGAGCCGCTGTCGGCCCGCCGTATCACCATGAATCGCATCCGTTCCTCCGTTATAAGGTTCAGGCGACGGCCGTCCGCGCGCGCAGGCGTTCCTCCTGTTCGCGCAGTTGCGGCGTCATTTCGGGAGCGAAATCCTCCATCTCGAAGACCTGGCGGATCTCCATCTCGTCGCCGTCCAGCATGGGCGCCCGCTTGACCCACTCGACGGCTTCGTCCATCGACTTTACCTGAATCAGATAGAACCCCGCAATCAGCTCTTT
>Ga0265797_10001651_pt1 | contig 39072 bp, 40 predicted proteins | sample P2T30metagenome_FD_192433 | JGI IMG/M metagenome (GOLD analysis project Ga0265797, IMG submission 192433) | Plant litter microbial communities from East Loma Ridge, Irvine, California - P2 T30 | ecosystem: Environmental > Terrestrial > Plant litter > Unclassified | place: USA: California...
GACGGCATCTAGCATGCTCAAGCACGTGTTGCCTTTCCTACTCTCACCTTCTGGTATGGAGTCCAGCGCGAAGGAAGTGCAAGCGTTCGCTGTGCGAACTCTCCTTGAGATTATCAAGAAGAGCAATGGCCAGACACTACGGCCGTTCATTCCTGAGCTAGTGGAGCGTTTGGTGGGCTTACTGAGCTCCCTCGAACCTGAAGCGGTGAATTACATCCACCTCAACGCATCGAAGTACAATTTGACAGAGCAGAAGATCGACGACATGAGGCTGTCGAGTGTACGAAGCAGCCCCATCATGGAAGCCATTGAGCGTTGCCTGGATTTGGTGGACGACGAGACCATGCGAGAGCTCCAGCCGAGGTTGGCAAACGCCATGAAGAGCGCCGTCGGCCTGCCGTCCAAGGTCGGCTCGAGCAGGATCCTGGTCTCGCTAAGCACGAGGCGGATGGCAGTCTTCAAGCCTGTGGCAGACGACTTCATGAAGCTGATCGAGAAGCTGGTACTTGACCGCAACGAGACTGTGGCTAGCTCGTATGCTGCCTCAGCTGGATACGTTGCACGGCATGCTTCTGACAGGCAAATACTGAGGATGGTTGCTTTTGCGAAAGGCTTGTACTTCGATTCCGAGCATGACCGGGAGCGGAGAAGGTAAGTTGTCCAACCCCCTCATGATCTATTTCTTTTGCTGACTAGTGCATAGCCTGACTTCGGCCGAGCTCATGTTCGCTTTCGCCAAACAAGCGAGCGACAGGTTCAATAGCCTTGCTGCCTCGATTCTGCCGCTCGTTTTCGTGGGTAAGCACGACTCTCATGCGGCGGTCAAGGAGCAATTCCAAAACACATGGGAAGAGGCTGTCGGTGGCTCAAGGGCTGTGCTGCTCTATCTCAAAGAGATCTTGGAGCTGTCCAGTACACACCTTGATTCTGCTCAGTGGACGCTAAAGCACACAGCCGCGAGAACGGTAGCCGACTCGGTGATGGCTGTATCGGTAAGCGAAGGACAGGTATCGAGCGACGCCGCGAAGGTGCTATGGCCCAGTTTGGAGAAGGCGTTGGGCGGCAAGACATGGGAAGGCAAAGAGGTGGTCTTGACTGCATTTGTCAAGTTTGTCCAAAACGCAAAGGCATGGTATCTGAAGGATTCGGCTGTGGCTGCAGGGATAGTCAAGGTGAGCACGCGATTGCCACGCGAGAAGGCGCACACCATGCACCACATGAACATAGGGCTAACACGTGGTTGCCACGCAGATCGCCGTCAGGGAAGCAAAGCGTCAGAATGCAGCCTACCGGCCGCATGCGGTAAAAGCTCTGGCGCAAGTCGCCGAAGCGCGCCGAGACATCGATATGCACGAGACGGTAATGGGCGTTGTCAAGCCTTTGATTGACGACGACGCGGAAAGCGACCCGATGGATGTCGACAAGGACGAGTCGAAAGCTTCCGGGGCGGCAGAGACGTGAGTAGAGACGCACATTCGTCGCACAGAGTGACAGAAACGTGGGTGGTGACACAGAGCTAACTGCTTGCAGACGAGACAGCACAATGGCTGCTGCCACAGAGGCGATCTTCGCTTCCGTCAATCCGGATATAGTCAAGGGTGGCAGGCTGCGTGAGCAAATTACCGCCGCGCTGGAAGAGGCACGAAGATTGCGAAACCCCAACATTGCGCTCCAGAGAGCAGTCTACAAGGGCATTGCCGGTCTGTTCGGAAGCCTCGCGAAGGCGGATGTGAGCGAAGATGCCGCTGCAGGAGACCATGCCCTCTCAGCCTTGAAAGAGCACCTCTTCCGCGCAGACGCAGGCAGTGAAGCGAACCGGCTTCTGCGTGCCGACGCCATCACTGCAGTAGTCAACTTCTCGAAGGCGCTGGCTGCAGAACTGCGCCCGGCTATTCTCACCTTGGCCAAGGAGGACCCGTCCACCCTGGTTAGGAGTCGGCTTTCGAGCGCTGCAGACGCGTCAACATCCTAGTCCATAACAGTCGACTGCACGTGGCAGTGCTGAAACAACGACAGTAAAGCAGGTGCATAGCCTGCGGCTTAATGATAAAGAGCATATCCCACGTTTTCTCAATATAGCCAGCTTGTTATCGAATGCATCCCCGTGTGCTGTTAGTACATACATGACACAGGGTTTCGCCGAGATAGAGCCATGTCGTCTGATCAAGCTGTCAATGTCAATGACTGGGTCGGCACCTGCTGTGTCGATCTGACGATCACACGTTGTCAGTTACCATGGACCCGGATCCCGACGGGGAAGCATTCCGGTTGATGAAGTGACATGCAATCGGGGCAGACCCCTAGCGGCGCCGATGCAAACCATCCATTCTCGCAGGCATCGGTTAGAAAGGGTCGGAAAACCGCTTGCGCAAGCGCCGCGAGACTGGTCGTTTTGAAATTATTCCTGCGTGCAAATTCTTGCTTGCGTGCAGGGCTGGCGCAGTGTTGTTGGGCATCGAAGCAGAGACATGGTTTAGGGGGGGGGCTAGATCGTTCCAGACCAGCCCCCAGACCGTAAGGCTGGGACCGCGTAAATCCAGCGTCATTGGACGTCTTCACTTCCCCCATGCCCGTCATCCTTCGCCCTGTGCCCTGCACAGCGCTGTCCACCCCGGCGCTCGCGTGGCAGGCACATGTGCACCGCTCTTCTTTGGGGCGCCTTTTTTCGATCCTAGGCTCTCGTGGTGGTTCTTGCGCTATTCCTCGGAGACGTTGAACGAGCGAACGCGGTTAAAATGCTTGGGTATCGCAAATAGCACCAATTCCACACCATGCATCGGCGTACTCCGGTGAGCCACTGACCACCGGGTGCTGTCGTCATTTGACTAGCTGTTACGGTAGGACGCATCCGGCGCTTCACCACGTGGCGATCCATATCACACGTCCCCATCCTGGGATGGCCCCCGGCCCTGTAGGGTTTTGCTTTTCGCTTCATCACCTAACTCAAATGCTCACAGGCCATCACGCCCGTGGGGTCGTGTGTCTAGAATGACTCTAGATGTACCTGGCCGACCACCGCACGCTCTCGCCAATTGCAATGCCTGTCACCCTACTATATCACAGGTCCCCCAACGAGCGCCATGCCGGCTGATCTAAGAACGATTGCTTGCTGCTGTCCACGCCAGGTCGGCGATGGCGCTTTACGGAGGGATCCACTCCCTCGTGGCCGCCGCCAGCCTGTTTGCACACAGCCTTGCAGCCGTGCAAAAACAAGCCCGTTCATGTCCCGTCGGGTGCGGCATGTTCCTGCCTAGCCACAGCCGTATAATTCCCACCCTATACCTGGGCGTTATGGGCCAACCCGGTAGTATTCGTGTGCCTGCCGACCGGCGTCATTACAGCCTGTGCACTCGGTTTGCAAACTCTTTTCGACTGTGGCTGCAGTTTCTCAGTGAGCCGGCGGGCCTTACCCATCCGAGCAGTGTGGCCCTCCCTATCCATCATTTGTGCCTTTCCGAGTCTCCATACCGCGTCTGGCTAAGACATGCCGCTTTCTTCAAGCTTCGATGAACTAGCATAAAGTATCTTTCAGCGGCTGGTCCCCCAATCGCCCTTCGACGGATCACTACCGTTTTGTACCTCTGGTCTGATTATACTACCCGGGTCGCCTCCAATGCCTCTGACATCTGTACTCAAGCGGTGCTGACAGCCCAATCCCATCCGTACCTACGCAATACACGGCCCGCGTTCGACGCCAAGTCCCAGATCCTTCTATGATCGTCGCGTGAAGGATTGGAAGTCCGACGACAGCACAACCCCGGCTGGCTACCGAAATGCCACGGTCTGGAGAAGACTCTCCGTCTCCGCCTGCTCGAACGCGAGTTCCTTATCCACCACTGGCACCACGCAGCACAGCTGAGACGTCGCCGCGAGATCGTCGACTATCCAGTCCGTTGGCTGCAGGAAGGCCAGGACGGCTGTCGCATCGGTCACGAGCTGGTTGCTGTAAGTCGCAATGCGTTTTGGTCTGTTGAGATGGAGGACTGATCAACTTTCCAGACACGTGTAGAGGGAGAAAAGTACATGAGAGTGTTTTCCAGGCTGCATATATGGGTAGCTGACCTCTCACAGGTGAAATGTGACGAAATTCAGCCGAGATGTGGTGTAGGTTATCGCGCTAGACTGCCAACGATGTTTTGCTGATCCATTTGATACAGCCTTGCACACGCCTTCACAGAGAATGTGATTGGGAAGTGCGATGGAATGTAGGTATTCTTCAAGCATTTTCTTATCAAAGCTTGTTGAGTCAGAGACTGACGGAGGCCGCAGTTCAGCGACGCTACGTCAAGTACACAGAGCAAACATAGCAATGTCACCACATCAGGGAGTGCTGTCTGGGATCGTGAGGCTCAATAAAATCATATTCTTCGACCTGGTTCTGATCATTGCGCAGCTACTGTCAAGCCGGATAGTCCGAGGAGTTCAGATTCTGGTCTACATCTACCGGCATTCGCAACACTTACAAACGACGAAGATCGCGAACGCAAAGCCGAATCAACCTTACCAGGTACTTACAGCGTTGTAGTCACTCCCAAAAGCTTCGCAGATCTACCTGAATACGCCATTTCTGGTGAAAGTTCCACAGCAAGAGGTCAAACAAGCGCACGACAACAGGCGAGAATTGGATCTGGGCGCGGTGACAGAACGAGATCGGATCCCAATGTAATTGTTCTGGATCGATTCGAGGATTTGTCGCCAACCACCTCAGTGACATCACCATTAGTCCCTCCGACCAGGCAAGGGAATTTGCCAGAGACTCTTCAGCACATGTCATTGAGCGTGCCGTCTGTTTCTTCCGCTTCATCGCAGGCCAGCACGCCTGTCACACATTACCCGCCTGCCGAAGGCCGTCTTGTCTCGCATTTCCGTAGATACATCGTCACGCGACTGGTACCCAAGAACATCGAAGACAACTACGGTGTTGGCTCGACACCAATTAGGGACATTTTCGAAGATGAAGCGGCCAAATTTCCACCGGTAAGAAGCATCTCGATGCGTGTCAGAGATCCTGCTGACATTAAGGAAGCTGCACCATGCCATATGCGCGCTCAGCGCTCTCAACCTCAGCTATCGCGGCCAAGCTACTCTCGAAGAAGCCATCGAGCACTACGATCGAGCTCTCTCAGCACACACTCCGACACCTTCGGCTGACGATTTACTATCAGACGGCGTCTTCCTGAGACACTATCTGCTGTTCATTTACGACATCTGCATGACCGTCGACGCAAACGATGCTGGCTCTGGGATGTGGGTCGATCACCTGCGCCATCTCGTTACATTGACTCGAAACCGCGTTGCTCGATTCGGCAAAGAACCACACGCATTCTTAATGCACTCGATATGCGCTTTCGACACGTACGCTTGCCTCATGGGCAACGGCAACTGCGATTACTTCAGAACTGTCCTTGCGGAACAAATAGTCCCTCCACTGGGCGCTTCACTCACGTCCGCATCGCAACGTGGACATGCTATCTGGCCCAACGAGGCACATACCTATCCCGTCATCATGAAACTAATGCGAGGCGTGATGGTCCACACATCCAACCTCGCCCAAGCAGCCCAGCAATTCCGCCGCGAAGCAGCAGATCGAACAACTGTATCTCCAGGCCGATGCGCAAGATGGCAAGCACAAGTCTTCCAGATGCAAACCGAGCTCAGCAATTTCTGGCGACAAGCATATCCCGATTTCCTCGAAAAAGACTCCCCGATGGCGGGCCAAGCGCTAGACGTGCGGATGCGCTACGTCTTCGAACACGTAAGTCAGAATCAGAACAAGTTTCCTCCACTCACCAGGATTCCCAGAACTAACAAAACTCCTCCTCCAGGCCTTCCTCCTCTACCAAGCCTCCACCCTCTACTCCCGAACCTCAATGTTCCCCAGCCAAGCCCTCCTCCCCACCGCCAACCAAACCGCCTTCCTCGCCGACACTAACACCCGCGTCTCGCACATCCTCACCCTCACAATGAGCATCTTCGCCAACGGCGAGCTCGACAGGCGCGAAGTAGTCTTCCCAATCTTCATGGCTGGCGTCGCTACGAATAACCCCAACGCCAAAGGCAAAGCGATAGAATTGCTGAAATCGTACGAGGGCCATGGGATCGGGCAGAATACGAGCGTGGTCAGGAGGCTGCTTGTTGCTGTTTGCGAAGAGCAGAACCGCCGGATCGCGGCGGGGAGGAGGATGGAGGAGGTGGAGTGGTTGAGGTTCGGGAGGGAGAGGGGGATGAGTGTTGTTAATTGTGGGTTGTGAGGGTTTGGTGCTTGAGTTATAGATACCAATGATGTTGTTAGCAATTCCGTTTATACGCGTTTCTTGGACTGTAACGCGGCTGATGTCTTCTGCAAGCTACAAGGACGAGGTGGAGGACAACTGGACGAAACAAACAATGGCAATTTCATGAGCTTCTATTCATCCAAGCACGCCAACCCGATGCCTCCATGGTGAATTGATTTTCCAACGCCGACTCCGTGATGGCACGTACTATGCAGTCGGTCCCATGCTGCCGAGGAAGCACAACAACTCCGCAAAAAACCAAACCACCCGCCCGCTCAAAAAGCACGAAAAAGAAATATCAAAGCCACTCTGGCATCGCAAAAATTTCATCAAGCATCCTCAGCCTCAACTCTGCAAAGCACTTCCTCCAAGAACCCCTCCAACAAGCCTTCAACACCATCGCCCATGCCCACAGGAGCCACACTGTCCAAGTAGTCGATGTCCTTGAACAGCTTGCACGCCTTGGCCATGTACTTCTTGATCAAGTCGTGCTGGGCCCTGCGCTCTGCAAGTTCGCGTTCGGCTTGCGCGACCGCTGTAGGAGCGAGAGTTGAGAGTGAGGCGTTGTGTTTTTTGGCCAGGAGGGAGAGTTGGTAGCTGCGGCGGTGGATGGCGGATTCTAGAGCAGGGATGACTACGGAGGTGAGGGCTGTGACTTGGGAATCCGGTTGCTGTGGGGCTTGGATTGGTTGGTCGTGGCGGCTGGAGGCGGTGTTGCTGAGTTCAGGTCTTGCGTGCTGCTCATTAGTGAGGTTCGTTGATGACATGTTGTGCGCACGAGGTTGTGCGTGGGCGGGTGTGGGCGGTAGTGATGGTACGGGTTTCTCGAACAGATCGTTTGACGTCGTTCGGACAGGTGGTGGTGGCGCTACTGGTGTGGTATACAAGCGACTTGGACTTGCTTGGGTGATGTTTGAGGCTTGTGGAGTGGCCATTGACGCTGAAGCAGGATCGTCCTTCAGCGACAAGCCTTTCATGTACTGTGACATGTCGCTAGCAATACTTTGCTGCAGAAAATCATCGTTGAGATGGCGAGGTGACTGAGGTGTGGCAGGAGCTCTGGGAGATGCATGCATGCGGTTGTCTGGCGATAGCTGTGGAGTCTCGAGTGCCGGAACGGGCTTTCGTACTGGTGAAACTGGCAGAGGAACTCTTGCAGCCGCGCTTGGAGACTGCAGTATCTGTGACTGCTTACTGGGAGATGGCGTTCTTGGGGGTGGTGGCGGGAGCATGCTACCTCGGATCGTGCCTCGCCCAGGATTCTCCACGTCTTCTGAAGGCGCGTTCTCTTTATTTGAGAATGAACGTTTGGACTGTGAGGACTGCACGAGTGAGCTTCTGGAGTTCATCCCGCTCTCATTCATAGGCCTTAGCGCGCCATTGTTTCCCCGTGCTCGGCCTCCGACTGGCCTGACGGTACCAAAGTCCCACAAGTCCTCATCATCGCTTGTTTGTGCAGTTGTCGGTTCGTATCCCTCGTCCTCGTCATGACTACCATCTTCTCGGTGCGTTGCCTGCCATCTTTCGAGTCTTTCGATCAGCTCTGTGAGGTAGGCTGTGCGTTTTGCCTTCTTGACCCAGGGGTGGCGTAGCAACTCTCGCGCGCTCGGCCTCTTGTGTGGCTCTTTCTGCAAGCAACGATGAACGAAGTCTTTAAACTCTTTGCTGAATTGACCTTCCAGCATCGGCGCTGGGTTCTTAGGAATCAAGAACAAGACTTTCATCGGATGGATATCAGAGTAAGGAGGCTCTCCGAGAGCCAATTCCAGTGCAGTGATACCAAGAGACCAGATATCAGCTTTGTGGTCGTAGCCAGATTGCTTAATCACTTCTGGCGCCATCCAGAAAGGCGTGCCCACGAATGTGTTTTTCTTGGTCATGGTCGCAGTGAGTTGGCCAGATACGCCGAAGTCTGCCAATTTCACCTGGCCGTTGGATCCGAGAAGGATGTTCGCAGCTTTAATGTCACGATGTAGCTTGCCGTCATTGTGCAAATATTCAAGGCCCATGAGCAGCTCTCGGACAATTATGCAGATATAGTCTTCCGGGATGAGGCCAGGTTTGAGCAAGTCTCCGCAACTGCCTCCCGAACAGAATTCCATGATGATCCATAGGTCTGATCCTTTGAGATATGAGCCGTAGTACTTGGTGACGTAGGGCGAGTTGAGGCCAGCCAGAATGGAGATTTCCTGAATGATATCGTCGACCTCGTCATCCGCATTCTCGACGTCGATGATCTTGATAGCCACAGACTGCCCTGTCCGTTTGTCCACGCCCTTGTAAACCTTGCCGAAGCTGCCTCCGCCAATGCAATTCTGCTTCGTGTATAGTGTTTCTGGGTCCGCGTGCCCGGTATTCATGGTGCCAGCCATTTTGTTGTGGTATTATGTAGCTGCCTCGAGGATGGTCGGTAATGCGTATGAGTATGGATTAATGCGGTCGTGTCGTCGTAAATGGATCGTCTAATTTCTGACAGGGAAGTTGTGAGAGCGACCAGCCATACGCGTCGCGGTGCGTGGTCGTGAAAAGGAATCAAATTGCGGGTGGGCTGAGGAAGGGAGAGAGGGCGAGGAGTGGAGTGAAACAAGCAGCAGTCACGGCATGACGACTGGTGACAGGAGACGGGAAGCAATTTGGTGGACTGCGGTGCTATGGCCAGAAAGGCATGTGCCGACCTCGAGGCTATGAAACAACAAAACAAGCCGTTGCGCTGGACCAGGATGTCTGCTTTGTTGACGCGCCGTACGCCAGCCTGCGTCCTAGCGCCGCGGGGTCTTGTCCCACTCGAGTCCACCCAAGCGTTCCTGCATGCCCGACTTCACTTGAAACACCACCACCACCACCTATAACAATGCTCTTGTTGCAGTCTGCGACACTCCTGGGCGCGTTTGCGTCTGCCGTCTCTGCTTCTCGTGCCGTGCCATCGCAGGATGTTCTGCAAGGTGATGCCGCCTACAAGCATCTCGACTTGACTCACGATCTGTTCGAGTTCCACAAGAACCTCACTCAGATCGAGTCGATATCTGGCAATGAGAAGGAGGTGGGCGAGTGGCTAGCCGACAGCCTTATCTCTCAAGGATATCACGTCGAGAAGCAAGTTTTATCCAAGGACCCTCTTAGGTTCAACGTTCTTGCATGGCCGGGTAGCAAACGCGAGGCGGAAGTGCTCATCTCGAGCCACATCGATACTGTAAGTGAGAGATGGATTACACTTACGACTTTATGTCCTATATGTGCCCATAGCTAAGAACGTGATCAGGTACCACCCTTCTGGAAGTATGAGCGCAAAGACGGTGTCATCCACGGCCGTGGATCTGTCGACGCCAAAGGCAGCGTTGCCACACAAGTCATCGCTGCCAACAATCTTCTCGCAGACAAGAAGATCCATCCCGACGATGTGTCTTTCCTCTTCGTGGTCGGCGAGGAGGAAGGTGGCGACGGCATGAAGGCTGCGAACGATCTGAACCTCAAGCCGAAATCTATCCTCTTCGGCGAGCCTACTGAGGGCAAACTTGCATCAGGCCACAAGGGCATTCTAGGCTTCAAGCTCCATGCAAAGGGTCAGGCCGCTCACTCCGGCTACCCGTGGCTTGGTCTGAGCGCGAACGAGGTCATGGTGACTGCTCTTGCAGCCTTGATGGAGCTTGGCCAGAACTTGCCAAAGGATGACAAGTTTGGCATGACTACCATCAACTTGGGCAAGATGCTCGGTGGTGTCGCCCACAACGTGGTAGCAGAGTCTGCGGAAGCATATATTGCGGTCCGCATCGCCCAGGGCACGCCTGCTGCCATGAAGAACGAAACCACCAATGCCGTCAACACAGCCGTGGCAAAGTTTCTGAAAGATGGCCAAGAGCCCGCCGACATCATTGATTTCGAATTCACTGGCGAGGGTTACGCGCCGATTGATATCGATCACGATGTCTCAGGCTTCGAATCAATCATCGTGAACTACGGCACGGACATCCCTAACTTCAAGAAGACTGTGGATGGCCAGAAGAGGTACCTCTACGGACCAGGAACGATCTTGGTGGCTCATTCCGACCACGAGGCTCTTACTGAGGACCAGCTCACGAGTGCTGTGGACGGATACGAGAAGTTGATCCTGCACACTTTGGGCAAGAAGAGCTCTGAAGAGAAGTCTTACAAGGAGTCTTTGTAGACTCTCAATGGTCCTGGGACAACTTTTATGCCACAGGATTGTATGATACTGGCATGCGGCAAAAGCAAAGGATCTAGACAGTGGCTTCACGAGCCCATTTGAGCGCAGACGGTTGGGTGTACATACATTGTAGAGGCCATTAGACAAAGGGCATGTACACAAGTCTTGAACAAAGGTTTGCGTATGGTCGGACAGCTTTCCCTGGCAACAGATGAATAATTCACTGCCATCGTCGAGTAAAGACAATATGAAGTCACAGACTCTGGTACCGAGACACTTTCTGTAGTCGGATGACGACATGTTAAGTGGTAGGCAATTGGGTGACCACTACTCGCTGCCAGATTAGAAGCATCATTCAGTGTTCAAGTGACGCGTATGAGCACAAACCAAATGCATTAACTTGCGATGCTATCATAAGAATCAAAAGTGTGCATTTAGACTCACCTCAGCTCCTTCACTGCTGACGGCGAGCATGTGAAAGATCAGGGTCGACTCGTAATAATGGCGCGCTTTGATAGGTCGAAGTGATGAAATGACGTGCCGCTGCGGGCGGGCGATCTCAGAGTTGCACAACCATCCGATACCTCAACCCAGCACCCTTGTGGTTCTGTCCTACTCAACAACGTGACGCCCGACATACAATCGAAGGCCGTTGTTTGCAGTGTCCTGGTAACGCAATCAATTTTCACTTTTCACCCTCCTACAACGCCCAGCACTCCAGAAGCCGGCTTTGCTTTGCTTAGAATCTTCGAGATCGCCTTTTGCAAGCGGGCACTCTCTCACACCAGAGCACCTATCTTCACCGACCTTTGATAGCACACCACTCGACAAGACACCACACACCCACCACCAAATCTCTCTCACACTAAACACGCGACTTGCGTGCGATATTTCACGATGGATGACGAGGCGATCGGGACTTTCTGCGCCATCACCTCCACCACGCCACAGCAGGCACAGCAGTACCTACAATTCAGCGATGGCAACGTGGAACAAGCTATCGAGCTCTTCTTTAACAACCCTGACCTCGCCGCTTCCGCACCAGCGCCTTCCGCACAGCCTGCCTCGACAAGAGACGCTCCGATAAATGTGGATGATGATGACGATGAGGCCATGGATGCAGCTGGACCTTCAGGTGGACATTCGACAGAGGACGACGAGGCTATGGCTCGTCGGCTGCAGGAAGAGATGTATGGCTCAGGTGGTGGCGGCGGTGGAGCTGGCTTTGGCGGCGACGTTGACGCGGAAGGCGTAAGAGCACCCATGGCTCGCACAACAGAGACGCTGGTCGGTCCTGGAAGCGACTGGCGAGACGACCCAAATGAGATGCAGGCTGCGATTGGCGAACAGATGGAGGCACGACTCAGACATCGCGCTCAGCGCGCTGGTATCTTCAACCAGCGTAACGAGGCTTCGATCTGGTCAGAGGACAACCCACAAGACCCAGAGGCACACCGTCGTGCTCTCTCGCGAGCCACCGGCGGTGCATCTGAGGCGACCTCGAAGTCGACACTTCTCGCCGACCTCTTCCGTCCACCGTTCGACCTCATCTCTTCTATCCCGATCTCAGCTGCGCGCGACGAGGGCAAGGAGAACGAGAAGTGGATTCTGGTCAACGTTCAGGACCCCTCAATCTTCGATTGCCAGGTGCTCAACCGTGACATCTGGAAGAACGAGTCTATCAAGGATACTGTCAAAGAGCACTTCATCTTCCTACAATACAACAAGGACGACCCTCGCGGCCAGGAGTACGTAAATTACTACTTCAGCATGCACCGCGACAACGAGGACATGTACCCACACATCGCCATCGTCGACCCTAGAACTGGAGAGCAGGTGAAGACATGGTCTGGCTCACCCGGTCCCAAGCCCTCTGACTTCCTCATGGATTTACACGAATTCCTGGACCGCTACAGCTTGAACATGCAGTCCAAGAACCCAGTTCAGACACAGAGGAAGGAGCGTAAGAAGGACGTTGGCCAAATGAGCGAGGAGGAGATGCTCGAAATGGCAATGCAGAACAGTCTCGCCAACGGCAGCAAAGACCGCGACGAAGACCCCGACGCGCTCACAAAAGCAGCAGACGGAAAGGACAAAGGTCCCGCAACCGTGCCTGAAGCCATGGACACCGCAGACATGGGCCCCGTCGCAACCAACGGCACCACAGAGCCAGCAGCAAGCGTCGACACGCCTTTCAGCCGCATCTCCTCTACTTCACCACACGAGGAGCCCACTTCCACCGACCCCAAAGAGACCACACGCATCCAGTTCCGCTACTCAGGAGGCCGCATCGTCCGCCGCTTCTCGCTCAGCGACTCCGTCTCCCGCATCTACGAGTGGCTCAAAGCCGCTCCCTTCGAAGGTAAAGAGAACACCAACTTCGAGCTCATCAGCATGGGCAAGAACCTCATCGAGATGCTCGATGTCCCCATCGCGGACGCTGGACTGAAGAACGGTACGGTCATGGTAGAGTTCATCGACGACGAGTAATGTTTTTTTTGCTGTGATTCTCGATGAGAGAAACTTTGCTGTGGGACGAATGGCTGGAGAGGGAGGGTATGGGCTGTTACTATGCATAATGAACAGGGGCTAGAAATAGGCGTTTTGCTGGTGGACGGACGGACGGTCTTGGGGTGAAGAATGCCCTGGGCGGACCGGATAGATTATGACATTCCCGCGAATATAAGATTGGACTCGCAGATTTCACGTGTGCAATTGACTGCGGCATGAAACGTTACTGTAGTACATATATTTTGGGCTCACTCAGGCTCCACGTACGGTGGCAAATGCACTCAAGCGGGTGAAGTACAATGCAGTAGGCCTCATAAACGCTCAAAAGGTGTAATGATCAGCTCGAAAGACAACGACAATGAAGTGAGATGATGTCCTTGGGCTCCAAACCGACCACCCGCGGTCCTCAGTAGACGATGCTGTTGTGTTGAATGTAGCCAACGGCCAGTGGGATACAAGGATGTCAGACTTGTTATCTCCATGGTGGATAAGGGCCATAAGACAGCGATATCTTGCGCTTGTAGCGAGTTTCTTCCTCGAGAACGATATGCTTGTCTCAGGTTGATGAGTCTGCTTTGCGATTCGCGCCTTCCTCATGATGGCCAGCTTGACCGCAACTTCCCAATCTCAAAGCATTCAAGCAGAACTTCACCTGTTCACTCCCACCTCTTTCTTTCATTACTCTCTCGGTCGTCATGTCGTAAGTGCTTTCCTTTTCGCTACTCGCCTGCATCACACAGTCGCTATTTGTGTACCATCAACGAAATTGCTCATCGCGTAGCGAATGTCGTCCCGACCGTTGAGGGATATGGACTATCTCAGGCAGCGCCAAAGAGCAATCCAAATACTCTTGTGATACCAGCGCAATCCTTCAAGCCGTGAGCCAAATATACACCAGGCGCGTTGCGTAGGCGAACGCCACAACACCTAAAAGAGACCATGCAAACAGCGCCATGGCCACACGACCTCGCATCTCGAGGGCGTCACCGATTTCGAGTTTCGCGATGGCGCCTTTCTTCTTACGAGCATACCAGCCTTGAAAGGACCCAGTGCGCCGAGGCTCAGGCCTGGAAGAGGTGTTGTGCCCCCACGCCGAGCTGTCTGCGTCCTGATATGGCTCTGGTTGGAAGGATGACCAGTGTGTACGCCATGCAGGCTTGGGACCTGAGGCGTGCTGTGACAGCCGCCATTGGCGGTTTTGCCGATCAATCAAGAACAGGCTGATGATAAATGTGGCCATATTGAGAGGCGCGAGTACAAGCTGCCGCTGTCAGCTACACGTTCATGTCGGCACAAGCGAGATTTGCGTACATCTACGAAAAGCGAGTTGCCCCTGTCGACATCGTTGTCCTCGCCCTTCGGACTCCGCGGAATTGGCTGTTCGGCGGTGTTGAAGTCGTTTGACAGTTCCAAAAAAGGATCAGACTTCTTGTTCCTGGTGTGGCGCCGCACGCTGTGCGACCCTGCCGACTCGCGGCCCGCCGAGAGAGTGTTGGAGTCGTGTTTGACCATCCTCTAGTCTTACAGATTGCTTGTATACGCGTCGCTGGCCCGGAAGGCGCGATTGCTTCATATTCAAGCACATTCCTGACGATGCCGTCACTCTGAAGAAGTGGGCTGTGCCGGCTCTCTGCGGCATCGGATCCGAGGATGCCGCCTACTGTGCTGGACAGTACCTTGTACTATACATGTATGTCTGAGTCTCAGCTGCCACAGTGCCACGAATCTTCAGCCTCCTTACACACCTGGCGACATCCAATGTGCTTCAAGATAGCCATCAACCTGAAGTGGCGTTGGCCACATCTGTCGTCCTGCCTCTCACGACCGTCACGGCACGGGACTGCTTGACATCCGCTGCGGGTGGTTTGAGCTTGTGGCTTTGCCATCATTGGCCTGGGCGAGTGGGGTTGCGCAATACTTGCAGCGTGCTGACTGCTGAGGCCTCAGCGCGCTAAGTCCAAAATAGTTTGTCGACGTGTCGATCAGTCGACTGCCTCCTTTTGGTTAGAGCCGTTTGCCTAACGTTATGGTGCTCTCGCGTGGACGCAAGGTCGTTACCCATTGAGAGCCCTTGCACGGCCGGTAGGAATCCTATCATCCTTGCCGGAGGTGCCGAAAGCTAAAGGAACGATGAATGGAACTACTAAAAGATGATACAGAGTCAGCAGCATGCGCAGATATGGCTTGCGGGTTCAGAAGGATCAATTCCAATGCATGGGAAGTGCATGGGTTATGGGGCACGACCGCATCGTCATCCCAGAAGCTCGCGCCTCCCACCTGGTCTTCGGTACAGCTCTGTGCGACATGATCTGCGGACGTCCGGCCGTCGGGCGTCCCTTTTTTGGTGAGGCTAAGTTATCTACAGATGCGATCAGAGCTACATCAGATGGCCGCCGGCAGGCGGGTCGGCAAGTGCACAGTTCACGCGGGTCCATCACATCGATGGCAAACCTCTCTACAGCCAATGGAGACGATGAGTCGCGTCAGAGAGGCTGAGAGGGTCGTGCGAGCAAGCAATCGAATGCGAAGATCGCGCTCAGCTGTTGACCGCCGAGCACGAAGCGAAGGCACGTAAGTGTCAGGACCTAAGTCCCCAGACCCGTTCGCGGCTGATGGGGTCACGCTTTCGGTAGTACTCAAGGGCTCAAAAGGTAGTGGACCGGGGTGCCCACAGCCCAAACCTCCGAGCAGACAGTTCGCTGGTTGCATCCACCGTTCGGCAGCTGGTCTAGCTCGAGCCAATTCGATTCGTTGGCCAATCGTAGTACGCAAGCACTGTCTCGGGGGCACCAGCTCGCAGATGGCTATTCCCTTCGCCGCATATCAACAGGTGCCATAGTCCTTTTGATTAGTCTGGGCGGTGGAGCGTAGGACACTGCAGTGAATACCTGATCGCTTCGACTGCCCTGTGGCATCCACTTCTAACATTGACTGGTCGCCACCAGCCTTCCAATAGAAGACGACAGTTGCGCCTTTCAGGCACATTGCATTGCGCTACATTGCATGCCTGCACTGTGCATCATCGACGAAGCGAGGACGACAAAGCCCCTGCAAGGCTATTTTCACTAGGTCAACGTGAACATATAACATCGGCATGTCCACACAGACTATGCTTTTGGCTACTTCAACTCCTGTGTTTTCCATCGACAAGACACCATACCTGGCATACAGGAAGAAAGCAGATTCACGAAGAAGAATCTCTGGACACCTTCTCCCTTCAACGATGCCATCTGAAGCCAGTAACAGTATGTCGTCACGATGGTGCTTCGGTGCTGTACCACTTTGCCTTGATTCAATAATGCTAATGACTGACAGGCAGCAAGACATCTTCACCCACCGAGACTCCCAGAGTTGATTGGCAATTCTTGAACTTCACACATCCATCAGAAGCAAAAACATCACAGCACCGCAAAAAAGTCCGCAGCCATGTTACAAAACAGCAGCACCAGCGCGAGCAGGCACTCACCGCGGCGAGGAGGACACAAAGCTATCCACCGGAAACAGAGTCCGAGGATCCGCCTCCGCAAAGATCGCATGCAGCGACTACTCCTTCCAATCGACCTAATCTCTCAGAGCTCAGTTCTGGCCAATCCATCATAAAGATGGAAGAACCGAGTTCACCTTCGCCTAGTCCTTCTCCGACATCTTACAGTCCACAACATCGAATTGATTTAAATGACATATATCCCGAGGAATGGCATCCTTATGTGGACAGGATCTTGGTATGCCAGACACTCCCAATGGTTCAGTTTCTTTGAACGCCAATGGCTAATTCCGCCGCAGAAACATTACTTGACAAACATGGCGGTTGACAATCCTGACATCGACGGACCGGACGCTACAGGCCTGCTGCGAACACAGTTTTTCCCATTCATCTTGTCCGATCCTGCCTCTGTTCACGCCGTTATGCTCATAGCAGCATCGCATTTTGGCAGAGTACGGGGATCCAAAGCACACACCATCGATTTGCTGCAACTCCGAGGCATGGCCATCAGCGAGATCAACAGTGCTTTGGCAGATGAAAGCCGGGGCACTTCTGATCAATTAATAGCGGCCGTTGCCGAAATGGCGTCGTACGAGGCTTTGTTCGGTGACAGCTCAATTTGCCGGACTCACATGGTTGGACTGACCAGGATGGTCAGCTTACGCGGTGGTTTACCGGCACTTGGTCTTGACGGATTGCTGGAGCGACTCGTTCTTTGGATTGATTCGAACACTTCTCACATCACCGGATCTCGACTTTATTTCGATAAACGCGCTTTTCCGCCCTCGTCCGCCTTGGTAAATCACCCGCAACCCGACCCCGCCCGCTTCACAGGTGGCTTGTCACGACACCAATCGAGCTGATGCGTGTTCGCTTGCGTCAACTCAAGAGCTACCGAGACCGGCGCTCAGTTCCAGACATGTGGGATCTGCCTTGGGTCGCCGAGAAAAAATGAAGTAATGCACATATGTTATCGCCGAGCATTGGAGGGCATGGGGGTATTGAGATTTTAGACGCTTCTTGGACAACAGCGCTGGCGCTGTGCGTCGAACGCCAACATAAGCAGTAATGGGACTGGCAAGCAGAAAGCTTCATCTAATCTAATCTGTTCAGCCTGACAGTCACACACACCAGGTTTATCATCACTGTATCTTTGGCAACATCGTCGATCGTCGCTGGGATTGGTTGTGTTCCATGCCTCGCGTGCTCGCTCCTTCAACAAATGGGGTTATGCGTATCGAGTTTCTTTGCGATAAGGCAGGCAAGCTGTGCCATTCTGGGATCGGCGTGCAGCGCGGCAAGACGGCAAGATGGCTTTCTTGAGCTCTTTTGTCAGTTGTGTTGCTGAAGTTTCTTCACTGCACAAAGCCTTACGCAACGATGCGTTCACGAGCATAACTCCAAGTGCTCCGGCAACGGATTCGCTGTCTTAACCCCATACGGCTCGACCGAAGCTCGTTCGGCGCTTACGTCGCTGTGGGCTTCCGAAGAAGCCACACTATATAACGAGTCAAGTAGCATACCATGCTGTCGGTATTTACGAGCGAAAGGGCTGCAAGGATAAGTGACTACCGCCCCGATTGTCGCGTTGTCCCAAGCTGTCAACCACATCGCTGGAAACAGCACTCAATCTCTCGGTGAGCTCCGCACGCTCGTCCTCTAGCGTACGCAGCATGTGGATCTGCACGGAAATTGGGGAAACCAGGCTGTGAATGCCGCTCAGCTCTCTTGGCCCTATCACCCTACTGTGGCCCTTGATCGAGTAGGAACCAAGGCCCCCTCCTTTCACGTGCGTGCTTGCTCGAGGGTCTCGAGATGACTGCGAGATCTGAAGTTTGTCGTCTGAAGTTGTTCCCGATGTGGGAAGCTCTTTTTGAGTTTTGACGGTAAACGCTTTCCCCTCGTCAGCGCGTTGAGATCACATTTGGTACGCTACGCGTGCTTAACTTCACGGCAAATCCATCCTGAAACGCCCTGTCACGACGTTACCGCTGCCGACGGGGGCTCCACCCACGTGGCCACGACGCGCAATGTTCCATCGATCAGCGGTGAGCGGGTGTTGCGGTTTTCTAGAGGAACGCTTGATACCAGAAAAATTTCTATATACACGCTGCAAGCGAGGTCCCCTTTGCAACCTGCTAATGCAAGCGACCCCGGCACGCCGACGATCATAGCGGAAGACTCCCGAGCCCGTGCAGATCAGATGATGAGATCGACCATCCGTGCCCCCAACCGAGGTGCTTGAGCGGCTTAGTCAGGGCCCAAGATCTCGCAATTCGCAAGGGAATCCCCAGTTCCTATTCACTGAACTCTCTCGTAGCTTTTTGACTTCAATCCATTTCAACCTTTTTTCACGTGCTTGCAGAATTTCCCCGTGAGCCTATCTGCGCAGCTCGGCAGAGCTCTGGCTCCGAAACCCTCGAGAAAACGCTCAGGGACGCGTTGGTCCGTGAGGAGGGATGGCAGTGCAGATTTCGTCCGCTTTCCTTTCTGGGTTAGTGGCCTGTATAACGAACGAGTCAATATCACTCTTGATTGGACGTTGTTATATGGACAATTTATATGAAGTTTATCCGATATGTTGACGATGGCCGATCAGGATTGGACAGACAGCAAGGGCGGAGTGTCTGCAGCAAAAAAAAAAGTTAGGCCGGGCTAATGTCCTCGTAAGCTCCTCCCGTCCTGACCTGACTGCCGGTGGCCGCGGGCCAATCCTCCCGTGGAACTGGTGCTCGAAAGCGGTATGGATGGATCATTTCCTGTGCATGATGTCGGGATGAGCTCCGGTTGCACTCTCCGTGATCGTACCTCAACGAGCCAAGTTTCAAGTTGAAGCTGATGGTACAGTACTAGCATCCTGAGTTTCCGTCATATGAACCAATCTCCAGCGGTATATCCAGAATCCCAGCCGAGCGGTAAATCACACCTGTCAACTCTACTTCGGCATGCCGACTGAGATCCATGCACGGGACCTTGGCCGTATCGATTATTGCGCAAATCTGCCAAGATGCAGATATTCAATACCGACTGCGTGCTTGGACCTCCCTGCACGCAAGACTGCGTATCTGATTGAGTGCTCGTCTTACGGTGTGAACGAGATTGGTCGTTGGTCCTTCTACCGCCCCTGCATATCACTGCTAAGTCACACAGGCCATGCTTCCAAGCTGCGTATGTCCTGGTCAGTATTCGATCGTCAATATACAGTAGCAAGAATGGAGCCCTCATCGTCCGTACGAATATCCAACATGACGCTATCCCGGGTGAATGTACGCCCGCGAAATCCCAAAGTAAGCGAGACTACGTCGCATTCGTTCAGAAGGTTCCTCCCGCGGAGCTGGGTTACGCTACGGGGAAGTTGGGAGCTGCGAGATTGATGTTTATATTTCAGGCCAACTTAAAAGAAGCGATTGGCAAAGAAGCGACTGGACAGGAGTCGACTGTGGCGCATAGGCGGCTGGCAGTGCGTATAGGTCTCGGGAAGTGTTGCTTACCAATCCATGCAACGTCGGCTTAACGCAGTTGGTTGCAGATACCATTGGAATCATAATTACGGCTGGCATATTGATGTGCTAGTCCTGCACTCGCATAGCCACAACGGTATTCTGGGGGTTAAGGTTGTCATTTCATATTCTGTGCACGGTGGTATGGGTTCATCGAGAAGCGTATGCGAGCCTGTGAGCGAGATGTGCGAAAGGCGACTGTGGCGGTGACCCGATACTGCGTAATGCTCTGTGGCGCTAATATAGTCTATCGTGGACTGCGCCCGCGTGGGTCGCATTGGTGATATGCAGGGAGTTTGTGTCAACGTCTATCATGTAGTTCTCGGCTCTGCGACTGGTCGTCAGTGCTCGTGCTAAGTGCATACGCGTCGTGGAGCTTTAAAAGTGGTGATCTTTCAATTCTCCCATTACACAAGGTTGGTTGTTGATGAGGGTGCGTATTGCACTCTCGCCATATTATTGATGTACCATCGGCATGGTAGTTCTTTCGCCATAATCAACAAACTTCACGAGCATGCCCTATGATCAACGCCGTGCGCCCGCAATGCTGATCAAGATCCTTCAGCTGGGCCCTTTGCCGTGTCGGATACTTTTTCGGCCTGGCTGGCCACGCTGCATACCATCACAGGCATCTAGAAACCTTTTGGCTCCGCTTCGGATGACGAACCTTGAATAGGCTTCACTTGGCGGATAGCCACATCACCTTGGAGAACGCGGTGGACCACGTTGAATATTGATGATATGGCCGAGACCAGCGTCATTCTAATAGACAGAAAGCCCGATAGGTCTGGCTTAGCGAGATCGTCCCGCGGCGCTCAGTTTCTTCCCATCCTTCTTCATCTTCACACTAGCGGTCGTACCAGCGGGATTGGCGCTTGAAGCACTCGTATCCCGTGGCACTAGGTAGTTCCAAGCTGCGAAGCTAACGGCGCTGAGGATGAAGTCGCATCCTAGGGATGCCACTGCCGGGTGGCTGAATAGGGCGCTTATAACCGACTGGGGCGAGAATCCTTCTTCCATTGCCTGGTAAACTTTCATCCCCGTCATGATGATGGAGGTCTTGAGGACGATTCTCTGGAGTTCGTCTCCTGTCGCACGGTCGACGGGTACGTTCTCACTCGTAGTGGTTGTCGCGAAACGGCCAGCTTTCAGGAACAACGGAGCCATGAGGACTGCGCGAGCTGCGAGGATGATCAAGACAAGTTTGTCCGTGCCTGCATACATCTGTGCACACGCAAGGCACAGGCAGTATACGGCCGAGGCCATCACAGCTCGAGACTTGTTGAAGTGAAGCTGACCCTCGGTCTGTGGTGAAAGCAGTAGCGCGATGTAGAAAAGGTTCTGTGCGAACGAGATTGGCAGAATCTGACTGAGACAGAAGAATGACCAAAGCTGAGGGATACCTCGCTGTCTACCCTCGGTGCCCATGTAATTGAATACTGACAGCGTCGCTAGCAGGGCGCTTTGCACCCAGAAGAATCGAGAAGAATCCGCAACAATGGCTTCGCCAAAGTCCCGGAAAAGACTGGATGTACTGGACCATTGCCAGATGGCAAGGGGGAGGTTGTCGAGCTGCACAGGGTCGCGCTCAACAGACCAATTGTTGAAAGACTGGATGAGGACGTTCAGCATGTTCCTCGACAGGGTGGCGAAGCTGACCAGCGCGAGTCCGCTGAACAGCCATATCGCTCCAGTATTGTGCTTTTTCGTCTTGTGAGTTTGTTGGAGGCGATATAGTGTCCGTAATGTGACTCCAGTAAATACGAGAGCAAAGACATTGTACAGCCAGAAAATTGCAGCTCCAAGATAATTTGTTGTTTCGTTCATGATGGCGAGATTGTGCCAGTATCCAGCCAGAGTTGCGATCCCTCCTATTCGCCAAAGAAGCAGACTTAAACGCTGTTGTATTGCTCCAGGATTCTCGTCTATTTCGTAAGTTGGCGACGATTCTCGAGTCTGACATGAACTCTCGCGTAAACAACAACGTGAAATATAGATTTCATGACGTAACGTTATAGACTGCTTGGCACGACTCAAGCGCCGGAGTACCTCCTAACATCACGTCTTCTGTATTATAGGTGGCATTCAGACCAATACACATACCACTGTTACGTGACCCAGAAGTAGTTGCAGGCTTGTAATCTCAAAAGAAATGCTCTGTAGAATCGACTGCCAACGGACTTCGTGCTGCTTTTCCGCAGAAACACATCCAACCCTCCGTACATCCAGCACACAAGTTCTCATCATGCCTGCATTCTACCGATTGCCCGTGGAACTGCTTACAATAATCGCAAAATGTGTGACCGAGGAGAAGGAATGGTTCAAAGAAGGAAAGGTCTTGCGGCTCACGCACCCACACCTCGCGAACCTGGACTATCTCAACGCCCATCTCTTCCACAACATCGATTTTCACGCAACACCCGAAGGCATCGATCGACTGAAATCGCGCTCATGGACAGCAATTGAGTCTTTCATCAGAAAGATCACATTCCTGCCATCTGAGTACAGCACTGACACGACATTCTTCCATTATAGAAACATCGTCATGGAGCAGTGTGAATATTATTGGATCATTGAAAGAAACCTGACCGACCATCCCATACGGTATGGACCTGAACTTGAGACAGATCTCGATTCTAAGCGGTGGAAAGAACCATCGTATGCCCCAGGAGAGTTGTTTGCTAGTTTCCGAGAATATCGCAGACAGGCGCTGGCAGCACAAGCTGTGCTAGACGATGGCTCCCTGCAGGTCTGGACCGATACCGTTAAACAGCTACCGAACGTCAAGACATTCGAATACGGCAAGCTCAAAGAGCATAGTATCACATGCTCCAACCCGGGCGCCCTTCCCCGCCCCTGGGACGATCTCACAGCAATCGGGTTTAAGGATCTTGCGATGCGGAATTTCTTCAACGACCTCAGCAGTGTGCCACCCCTTCCACATCTGCGCAAGGGTATTCTTTGCCAGCATTCGCCCGGTGAGCAGTACCGCAGGATCCGTCGAGATCGCTCTCGCGAACCATCTGATGGTGTGCTCTTTGGCTTCGAATATCGTGACTTAGCCGCGTTCTATGCAATACGGACGCAAGTAGGCCTAATCGAGCCCGTCTCAGCTTGCATCAACGCCGCCGACGCACGACCAGAAAAGCTCCTTCTTTCGTCAACGCTAGCACCCTTCGCAACGAATTCCCCTCTCCCGCCAGACCTCCGGACCCTCGACCTAAGTCGTCTGCGCTCCCTCGAATGGCGAACAGAACTCTTCGACGACGGGAGCGAATTCCCATCCTCAGGACAAGACCGCAACAGGTTCATCATGGCGCTGCTGCGGAAATGTCACCTCTCTATCCAAGATCTCCGCATCACCCCAGAAACCGACCACAACGGACTAGACCACGACCGTGAAGTTCTCTGGCCTCCCGCGGAAGCCAGGTTTCTCCCACTACCGAACCTGCGTCGTCTACATCTCACAGGCTCCGTCGCTCCACGCCCACTCGCCCCTTGGATCACGTCCATGCCTCGTCTCGAGACTTTGTCGCTGCTGCAAGGCGCAGAGTTTGACGCACCCGGGTGCTGGAACTGGCGGCTCGTTCTCGATGCCATCCGTGAGCATCCCTCGCTACTACACGTGCAGTTCAATATTGCCTGCGAGATGTTCCGCGATAAGTTCTTCGTGGCCGATCTCAGCGTATTCACGCGGAATTCACGACAGACCGAACGTGCGTTTCAGGTAGGCGTTGGCAATGGCCGGATCATAAAGGAGGAATTGAAGGAAGAAGGCGATAGTCTGTGTCGATGGCTCGAAGGGAGAAACTGTGCGTGGGATCCGCGACTCGATCAGTTCTTCCCATCGAGAGATTTTTGAACAGGCTTTCCTATACTAAGCAAGTAAACTGTAGAAGAGCTACTTCATAAATCATGTAGCAATAAAATAGATATGGAAAATCGATATCGATGTGCTGGCGGGGATGGGACTGGGCATTGAATTGTCCAGGCTGCTTTGGCAGATGCTGTGCTGTCAATGGTGGGCCAGCAGCAATGTAAGTTAATCACGTAACGGCACGCAGTGGATCATTTCTTGTCATGATTTGTGAATACCTCGATTCGTTTTGCCTTATTGGCGTTCTGCACAGGCACATCACGTGCATTCGGTCTTGCTTTGGTCTGCCCTGTGCGCGCATCTCTCTATGGTACATTGAGTCCACCACTTTCTGTCGCGCATCTATATCGCCACGCGATTCGAGCAGTTGGCAGTTCGTAAGTCGGGCTTTCTGTCGAGCTGTCTGCCCGCCCTTATTCCGCAATGAGCACCGCCAGATGCCCATCTAATCCTGCCTGCCCTTCAATAGCCTCTTGGTGACCTTGTCCTTCTCAATGATGTACACGTGTGCTCCCCAACCTGAGAGGGCGTCTCTGTCCACGGCGTTGAGGAGAGCTTGTGAAATGGTTTCGAAGAGGTCCTCAGGCTCGAGATCGGGCTCCCAGAGACCTTCGCAAGTACCGAAGAGCTGGTCTGAGGCAGTACCAGCGACGATGAAGTCCTTGGCGAGATCGATGCAGCCGATGCTGTCAAAGCTGTGGTGGAGTGTCAGTCTGTGTGTCTCTTGATCTTGATGTATTGTTGTACATACCCGCAAATGAACGGCTTGCCAGTCGTGCCGTTGATGCCCGCCACGACAGGGCTCACGAACCACGGACCGAATCTCCTCTCGTATAGACTGCTGCTGACCAGGTTGGCGAAGGTCTGCGGGCTGATGTCGCGCTCCTCCCGTAACCGGTACATGTTGTGCTTGTATCTGAAGAGCTCCGAAACGGTCTGAACGTCGGTCGCAAGACCTGTGAGACCCAGGTGCACTTGCGAGCCGTAGGGGAAGATCTTGGGGAAGTTGTTGCTGACGGTGAGGGCTTGGAGACCAAGGCGCAGATCGCAGGCGATGGCGACGCAGTCCTTGCCGACCATGGCAACGCAGGCACCGCCGTCTGAGAGGTTGTTAGTGAGTTTACACTATGATATCAATGCTGGAGATGCATACTTATGGAGAAAGGTGAACCCATGGTGGATGAGGTGATGTGGTGTCTGGCTGTCTGGAGTTGCCGACGTCAAGCAAGACGGTCGGAGAAGTGTCGGTATATGTGACCGAGTTGGTGAATTGCTGAGTTGGCGTGGATGTCGAAGTTATTAGTGGCGGTTTGGAGCAGATATTGCAAGTTTTGGTGATGGCGGTATTGGGTGTTGCTGTTTGGTGGTGGTGTAGCTCTCTCCATACACCTTGAGGCTTGAGGCAGCTGCTTGTGACGCGCGCAGTCGGACCTGGCGCTAGTGCCGGCCCATCCCGAGCGAGACTCCCGAGCGAGGCGAGCATCAATGTTCAAGTCCCCGAATAGAGATCACGAGATACCATAGACAACATCACATCCACCCCCAAAATGGCCGCAACACAGAGCCACATCCGCCTGGCGCAGGACCTCCACCCCAGGCTCCTGCGCTTCTTCACGCGCTTCCCGCCCTCAACCATCACCGGCGCCACACAACCCTCCGCCGCACCCGTGCAAATCGCCTCGAACACATCCTCCATGGACCCCAATGCCACAACAAGCACAACCACAGCCGAACCCTCAGACGCACCAACATACCCGCGCAACCGCAACCCCTTCCTGGCCTTCAAGAACCCCTCGACCGGCAACTGGCACGCACCCCACTACTCCCTGCGCAGACAAGCCGAGCTCTTCAAGCTGGCCATCGCCTACGACGTGCTGCCTCTGATGCCGCACTCGCCCAAGCACCCCGAGATCAAGGAGCAGAAGCGCATCGACAACGGCCTGAGAGTCCAGGGCACCGGTATCGGCAAGAAGGTCAAGGGTAAGCTCTGGGAGCGCACGCTCAAGGGCCGTCTGGAGGAGAGGAAGAAGGCCATGGAGGGCATGCCGGAGATGATCAGGCAGTGGAAGGAGAGGGGTCACGGTCGTGGCTGGAAGAAGTGGCCCAAATGAGCAGTTCCTTTTGGGCACAAAATGTATTTTTTGGGCATGGCGTTTTATATCGACACGGACTGGGAGCATTTTTTTGAGAGGTGCGCTGCATGATGCCGTGTATGTGGATACTGTACTATAGGAATCTGTACAAGAGTCTGGGCTCGCTCAGAGATCATAAGGCACTGGTCGGAGCGTACAATAACCTGTCAAGGGTTGCTTCGTTATGCGCATTTCAGTGGATGCTACGTGAACTGCTGTCGACCTCGATTCGATTGAGTCTCTATTAAAAAGCTCAGGTATGATGAATCAGAGACCTTCACCAGCAACCTACGGTTATAACCATTTAGCGACATAGTGACTAGCAAACGCGATGACTTCGTCCCGGTACCACCAAACCCACCAGATGGCCTCGATATCACAGTAGTGTGACCTGCCGAATATTAAACCATTCTCGCAAAGCAAAAGTCCAAACGAAAAGAGCTCCTCGGAAGCAGAACACCCATCAGCTTATCATTCCAGTCCCGCGACAAGCTCCTCAAGCACATCATCAAACCCATTACGAGCAAGCAGCGCTTTCTTCCTCTCAGCTCTCGCCTTCTCCGCATCCCTCATGTGCTGCTTCAACTTCCTGCCATGCGCAGCAAGCTCGTCTGCCGCTTGTATCTTCCAGCCTTGCACATTCTGGGCGTATTGCTGGTACTCCTTTGCGTGTGCGCGCTGGAGTTCGTCGACAATGATCTCACCGCGGCGACGATAGTCTTCGGCCATGGTGCGGTCTGCTGACTCGTGATCAACCATGTGTCGCACGAGCTTGTGCGCGGCGATGACCAGCGAATCGAACAGGTGGGTCTGGTGAGGTTTCAAGCTGTTGCGCCAATCACCGACATCTTCCAGTACGTTTGCAGCAGCTTCTGGAGAGCGACCCCTCGATGCTTCGCTCACGCCTGGGGAGCTTGCAGTGTGTTCTTTTGCTTTCTCAAGATCATCGGCCGGCTCGACTAAGGTTTCTTCGCCATCTTTGAAGTTTTCATCTCCTAGCTCCTCGCTTCGTACAGCAGGTGGGCGATCACTGAGATCAATGCCACGCTGTCGAAGTGCCTCTCTAAACTTGTTGGCAGCCGGTCTTTGCCCAGCCGATGATTCACGCTCTCTGGAACTCGTGAATGGATTCTCTTCTGACGTATGTACTGATCTCACAGCGAGCAGTTGCTCAGCAAGAGTTCCGGATGCGATTCTGGTCACAACCTTGGAGCGTTCACGCGGTGCTGCCAGAACCGGTTTGACGTTGCTTGACACCAGTCCTACCTTAGTAGTAGGCACCATCCGTGAGATTGCCTGCAGGTCCAAGCGGCCTGTTGGAGCTATGTCAGATCGCTCTGTTTGATCTGAAGATAGTCCGGCCTGTTGCGAGAACACTTCCAGAGCAGTCGTCTGTTTGGGCACTTCCAGGTCCTTTGGGTACGGACTGCCCAGGATGTCGACACCCTGCGATGTACGAGTGCTACGGCGGCTTGGCCGGCTTCTCTTGCCAAAAAGAATATCTGGATAATCTTCCATCTGCACACCTTGTAATTCGGACGCTTTTTGTGCATGCGTGGGCTTTGCTTCTGGGACTGCAAGCAAGTCTTTTCCAGACACTCTGGTTGTTTTCCGAGGTGAATCTTCCTGTGCCTCAGCCAAACCACGTTTCCTTGTCTGTTGACTGAATTGTCCCATTCTCCGTCCCGTGGAAGGCTTCCATTCGGAAGTCTTGTCTGTAAGAATCGCCTCCGAGATCTTCCTTTCAAGCGCAGATCGGTGAGTTGCATCTTCGGCCAATACTGTTGGCACCGCAGCACCAGGGATAGCCTGTGTAGCTTGCTCGACGTTGGGTGGCTTCGTCGCCTTCTTGACGGGTGCAGGTCGAGGCGTGTCCTCGGTCGCTACTGCCTTAGTCGCTGTCTTGGTCGGCAAATCTACAGAAGCACGGGCTGTTTTGGAATTCTTTTTGCCTCTCGTCACAACATTTGGTGGCGGCATGGCCACTTGAGATGCCGTTGGTTGCTTAGGAGGTGATTCGGGTTGCTCGTGGTCGTCGACTAGTGTTGTTCCCTCGAAGTCGTCTATCACTGCAAAACCGTTGTCTTGATCCTCCTGATCTAGCTCATTGACCATTGTGGAAGGCTGTTGGAGCATGTTTGCAAGAGCTCTGTTCTTCCCAGCCTTGGTGAAGTCTCCGAAGGCACTCTCGTCCTCCTTGGCTACGTTTTCATGGTCTACTGAGTGCTTTACTTTTGTGGAGTGTCTGTAGGAAGGCTGCGAGCTTGGTGGAAACAGCTGAGTTGCAAGTCCGATTGTCTTTTCATAGTCACCTGGATTGCCGGCCTTTGATGACCTGTAGTCAGAGAGCACCTTCGAAGATGCAGCAGCCTCTCGTTGTTTCTTCGCGGAAGACATGCCTTGGTTTCGAGGTCCCTGTCTGCTGAATGCGATGATGGTAGGCTTGTCTTTTGCAAGCGTGTGTACTGCACCTCTGCCAGAGCCAGGTGGCGAAGAAGGTATCATCGCTGGAGTTTGTGGTCTTCCAACATGAGATGGACGAGATATCTCTTGCGCCGTGGTTTTGGATTGAGTGTTGACAGGCTTCTGTGGGCTTGGAGAGCTGCTGGATCCTGACTGCGAATCCTGCTCTATCATGATCGCTTGTGCTTGTGACGATCCAGGCTTCTCCTGTGTTGTGACCTTTCTACCTCCAGTCGTTGTGTTCTGTGGTTCCGCAGCAGCTATGCTGCTGCGCACCTTTGGCACCACATGCGATCCATGCTGCTTTGCAGTGCCTCTGCTCTGCGTCTCAGGAGGCGGCCGCGAACCGTCCTTTTTGTGTCTCGACACAGATGGCTTTCGTAACCGCCCTCCAAGCAATACCTGATGTGAGACCGATGGCAGCTGCGGATCATCACTGACATGATCAGGTCGCACTTTCACCGACTCTGACTGCATCCTTTGCCTGGTAGGCCCTGCTCTAGTAGTGGATGCTTTCGAAGCTCTTGAGATGTTTCGCCGTTTCTTTCGCGTGTTTGATGAGGTCCCTGGAACCTCGTAGGGTGTATCTGTCTGAGGCCGCCTCCCGCGAGAGTGCGATTTCCCTGGGCGCTTCAGTGCACCAGGGCGTCGCGGAGGGGGCGTATCTTCGGTCTCGTGCTGGGCATTATGGTTGACCACCGTGATACCAGTCCTCCGGTGGTCTGGCAGCGATTGTGTGAAGTCTGTACCCGTCGACGGGCCGGCCACTTCCTCCTGAGTTGCAGCATTGCCAGCTGGTGCTGCTGTGCCTTGGGTTAACTTTTGGTCCAGTTGCGTCTTCGTACTTGCTGTCGTCTTTGTCTGTTGTTGTTTCACTGGCTTCAGCTTGCCATTCGGATTTGCCTCTGCCTTCTTCTTGGGAAGATTGCCCTCTGTGACAGGTGTCGGAAGATGTTTAGCTTTCTGGTTGCGACCACTGGCTGCCTTCGTCTGTTTGCTTTGGACAACAATGTCCAAGCCGTCATCTTGGAAATCATCAGACATTTCATCGTCATCACTATCTTCTCTGCCATTATTAGACTTCAACTTTCCCAGTGCGGTTTGCTTTGCCCGTCGCTGAGGCCGACCTTTCGAGTCGTTCACGGATGCTTTCGCTGGACGAGCTTGTTGATTTTGGGTTGATCTCGCCGGCTTTGTGTTGAGTGTAGCCGGTATTGTTCCTCCAGTATCCATAACGCCATGCCCAGGGCTCTGAGTGACCGTCTGCTCGCCACTGTCCAGCGTTGTTTTGTTCATCTTTGTCTTGTCGGCGCCATCGGTGCCGATGTGCCTAGCTCTGTCGGTGGGGACTTTGCTGGCGACCTTCGTTGCATTTGCCGGCTGTGCGTGATCATCGACACTGTCGTTTGGCATGTTGACGCTGGTCGTCTTATCTCCACTCTTATTACTACCATCACGTCTCGGTCTGTCCGTCTCAGATTTGCTGCCATGAAGCTTGCGATCCTTGTCTTCGGCACGTCGACCAGCCGCCGTCGTTGTATTCACACCGATGGGATCGGGTTTCGCAGTCAGAGTCCGCATATCATGCGCTGTAGAAAAGGCATGCGGATTCTCCATTGACTTCGGGTCGCTCGTAGCCACGTTCAGAGCGCTTGACAGGATGGTTGCGCCGGCATCGAGAAGTGCGTCGATGGTCTTCGCTTTAGGGATCGATGCTTGCTTCTGAGAGTCAGACCTTGTCACTGCATACACTATGCTGCTCAACTCACACGCTGTGCCTGTGCCTTCCGCTTTGCCACTGTGGCATCCAGGCTCTGTCTGCCCTTCGGACTCAACGAGTAGAGGTCGTCTTCCTCATCATCGTCAACATGCTGTGGTGGCGGCTGCATTGGCAAAGACTCATGGTATGAGTCCTCGACTCGCTCGACAGATTCTGAGATTCGTGCTTCGGTTTGGCTCGCTTCAATGGTGGGCGACTGTGCCACTTTCGCCTTGTCGTGGTGTGTCGGTTGAGTGGCGTGTGGTGAGGAGGAGTGAAATGCGCTGACGTCGAGCATTACCTCGCTGTGTTGCGAGTTGAAATGAGGCTGCGCCATGTTGTTGACGTATGTTGGTCGAGAAGTCAGAGGACCGGTGAAAAGAAGAGCAGACGAGAAGAGGAGCGTCGTGGCTGGGTTCGACACAATGTGAGGAAGGAGCGACGCGGTCACGTCGCGCTCGACTGCTGGCTGAAAGGAGCCTTGCCACTGGAAATTCATGTTCATTGCTTGGGTGTCCATTCTATATTTACGATGTTATTCTTACACTAGGCCTGCCATGCGCATTATTGTTTCGCAATATTCGCTGCCTGCTCAATGTCAAGCAGAGGCAGCCTTGCTTCATCTTCCAGCTTGACGCGCCCTTGCTGAGCCTCCTCGTCTGGTGCAGCGTCACCTCCATCCGGTATGGATCTCTCACCATCTCCAAATAGAGGCTTAAACATCTTGTCATAGCTGACCCAGACTGACTTGAAAATCGCAGCGGTCAAAAACTTCAGCCAAGGAGGCACTATGCCATTCTCGTCTGCGAACAGCCTGCCTAGCGCGAAGATGAGGATAATGAAAGGCGACCAGAGAGATGTGAAGATAAATTGACCCATGCGTTGTTTCTGCGTTGTGATGGTGAACGGATGCATGGCGCGGAGATAATCCTGGTACTCGTAGGGTAGACCGCATTCGGCGGCACCGTCGGTGAGGAGCTTCAGGTATCTTGCAGAGGCTTGCGCGTAGCTCGTGTCGGGACGCTGGAATCGACCACCATCCTTCGGTGGCTCTTCGCCAGGTAATGTAGCTGGCGCAAACAGAGTGTGCGCTAGAAATGCTGGCGTTATCGGATTTTGCGGCACAGGTTTCGTAGGATCCGAGGAGCCAAAAGGGTGGCACTCTACAAGGATGTCATGGTATGAGGATCCACCGCCTTCGGTGGCGATGATGTGCGCGTAGTCCTCGGGCGTGACTTCGTACACGACACCGATCAGGCCTTTGTGCCATCGGTTCTTGCGATACTTGTCCTTGCGATCATGTACTTCAGACGACCCGCGCTTCTCATCGCTGTCTGCGCTTTGATCCTCTCGAGAAGGATCGTTCTTTGAGTCCCTCCGCGCTGTGTTTGCAAAACAGGGCTCCGCATATGGCAATCCAGGTAGGTCGAAAGTCAGTCGCAGCGAAGGTACCTGAACGTTGATTTGAGAGAGAGGTTTGATCCCACGGTTGCCTCGGAACGTCTCGTTGGAAAGGTTGGATCCATATGCAAGGTACAGCATAGTTCCTCTCTGCGACTCTGCTCGCGAAAGGTGTTCGTGGAGCTCTTGTGGTGTTGACATTGTAGCTGCGGCGGTCTTAGTTGGATTCTCAGCAGACTGTTTGCTGAGCATCTTTCGCGTTGATTGCTCGAGTCGGCGCGATGAAGCCAATGCTCGATCAGGTGTAGTTCTCGTGGTTGCGATAGGGAGATCCATTGTGGCGAATAGCGATTTATACTACTGTTAAAAATATACTTTCAAGGCACAGACTCTGGCAATGACTCTTCGACAATCGAAATTAGGAAGATTGTATATGCTAAGCAGGAAATAGGGCAGGTGCACAATATCGTAGGGGCGCGGAAACAAACACGAAGTGATTACCAAAGCATTGTCCAAGTCTCCGGTCCGGCTGCTTGGAACTTGGAAAAGCGGAGTGAACAACCCGCCGAGCACCGACGACATCGTGACAACGGAACGGACTACGACATCACACGGCAACTTCCTTCTCTTCACTACGTCAATCGCATTACTACACACAAAATGTCGTCCGACAAGCCCATAGCCAATGCAGATGCCAGTGGCTCTGACGCAGCTGAGCTGGCCAAGGTACATTCAGAGCAGGCTCCTGCATGAAGCATATCAAGCTGACATTGCCAGGCCTTCCAAGAGCTAGCCAGAGGCGAGCAGACCGCTGCTGCCCTCGAGAACCAGCTCACAGCAATGGAGGCGAAGATCGAAGCCCTTCTGGCGCAGGCTGAGGCCCAACAGGCGAACGGACAGACAGCGCAAGAGACATCTGATGCACAGGAGGGAGATAAGGCTGATAAGAGCTCATGAGGAGCTTCTTGTTGGGAGGCGGGATTCCAACGTACATCAGCAATGCGTCACGAATAATGGCAATCACGAAGGAGCAGGAGGAGAGACACACTGAGACGGACAACGCGACATCGGACAAGACTTTGGACGGTACCAAACTGCTGTCGCAGCTCGTGGTGCAATGCTCTATACAAATGCGGAGGCGTTGATCTACAAGCCTCCAACGGTAGTGGGCTTGATGCCCTCGTTCTTCGCCTCCATGGCAAGCGTCAGATCAAACTTGCCATCCTGGCCCTTCTCCACCACACCGACCTCCGTAATGATTCCGTCAATCAGCTCCGCGGGCGTCACGTCGAACGATGGGTTCCAAACGTTGATGCCGTTTGCCGCGATGCTCACGGTCTCTACTTGCGAGAGGTCGAGGTCGACACCGTCGAATCTGGGACCCTTGACGAAAGTCATCTCCTTTCCTGGGCGCTCTTCAATTACAATGTCGGCTCCGGAAGCAGTGGACAGGTCGATGGTGGTGCGCGGTGCAGCAACGAGGAACTTGACGCCGTGATGCTTGGCGGTAATGGCCAGCTGGTACGTGCCGATCTTGTTGGCAGTATCACCGTTAGCTGCCACGCGGTCTGCGCCTACCACGATCGCAGCGATGTTCTCCGAGGGACCTCTGAGACGTAGCAGGGCGGACGCCATGGAGTCAGTGACCAAAGTCGAGGGGATCTTGTCATGCACCAACTCGAAGGCAGTCAAGCGAGAGCCCTGGTTGTAGGGCCTGGTCTCAGTGCAGAAGGCATGCTTCAGGGAACCGTTGGCGTGAAGCGAGCGAACAACGCCGAGGGCTGTGCCGTATCCTGCAGTGGCGAGCGAGCTGAACAGTCTCAGTACAATTACAATGATAAGGACTACATGCGTTGTCTACATACCCCGTGTTGCAGTGAGTCACAACACTCACTTGGCCTTTGCCAGAGCCAGCCTTGTTCACAATCCATTCCGCGCCGTGCTTTCCAATTGCCTCGTTGTCAGAGACGTCGTCGATCAGCATACGGGCAGCAGCATCGCAGTAAGCCTTGGAGACGGAAGCACCATCACTGCCCTTCTTGGATGCAGCGTTGGTAACAATCTTCTCCAGCTTGCCAGCAGCGTCTGCGAGGTTGACAGCAGTCGGGCGGCTAGTGACCAGGTACCTCAGCTTCTCCAAAACAAAGACCTTGACTTCCTCAGCAATGTCAGAAGTCTTGTTGTTCTGAAGCTCAACAGCCAGCGCGAGGGCGGCGACTATGGCAATCGCAGGAGCACCACGAGTGCGCATATCTCTGATAGCGTGCCAGCCATCCTCTGAGCCGCGGACCTCGTCGTACTCCTCCTGATGAGGAAGCTTCAGCTGGTTCAGGATCTGAAGGCTACCAGGCTGGTAGCGGATTGCTTCGAGCACCATTTTTGAAATCTGATAATCCGTTTGTATGACTAGTTACTCGGTTCAACGTTTCTTTAGCCATGCCCTGCAGACAACCCTCGAAGCTTTTCTCCGATCTCTTCGGACGGGCGGTGCGAGCCGATTTTTAGCTCAACGCCCAATGACGCGATGATTTGGTGGGGCTGCTGAGGGGTCTTGAGATCTGGACTCTGTGCTTGAGATGAAGGAGTACAACTCACTTACCTCTTGTGCGAGCGTTTGCAATGGAAAGTGTAAAGGAAAGCCGATATGGATGATCTTCTTCTCAGCGGTCACTCCATCTCCAGATCAATGCAACCTCGAATGGATAGCCATAGCACACATGCTGCGGGGCTGAGATCGATTCAGCACAGACATGAACACTTAGTCGAGATGGGTCTAACACTTGCATACATATACATGACGTTAGGTAGCATGGTTGCATGCCCTCCTTGGGCGGGGTCTGCAGTTTAGATAAACAAAATATTCCTACTCTTCCCTGCAAGAAAGACACCACCTTACCTCACATACAAACCATCGACACCATGGCTTCTTCCCTCTCCCTGCAGTCCACACTAAAGCTCAAGTCGGGCACCTCTATTCCACGCATCGGCTTCGGCGTGTGGGATTCACCCTCTCACCTCACAACCCAGTCCTGCCTGTCTGCTCTGAAAAGCGGCTATCGTCACATCGACACCGCCCAAGTCTACGGCAACGAAGTCGAAGTCGGCAAAGCCGTACGCGAGTCCGGTCTCAAGCGCGGAGACATCTTCGTAACAAGCAAAGTCCTCACTCCAGGCGACGATGACGAATCAACGTACCAAAAAGTGCTCGAGAGTGTCAAGAAGATCGACGGAGAAGATGGATACCTTGACCTGATGCTCATCCACAACAACTCTTCCGGCCCGGAGGCTGTCAAAAAGATGTGGCAGGCCATGGAGAAGCTGCAGTCAGAAGGCAAGCTGAAAGCCATCGGCGTCAGCAACTTCGGCGTCGGCAGCATCGATCGCATGAAGGAGTACGCCCAGGCCTGGCCGCCTGCGGTGAACCAGCTCGAGCTGCACCCGTGGCTGCAGCAGCGCGAGGTCGTTTCTTACTGCAAGAAGAACGGCATTGCTGTCGAGGCTTACTGCCCGTTGGTGCGCAACCAGAAGGCCAACGACCCAGTCTTGTCGGGTATTGCGGGCAAGCACGGCAAGAGCACTGCGCAGGTCCTGTTGAGGTACTGTCTGCAGAAGGACTGGGTGCCGCTTCCCAAGAGCGATAATTCGGAGCGCATTGCACAGAACGCGGACGTATACGGTTTCGAGCTCAGCGACGATGATATGGCCAAGCTCGACGAGCAGAACACTGAGGGCAGCGGTGCGCTTGTGTTGGCTGTTTCGAATGAGTAAACGATCGTTTATGTATATAACGACGATACAGATATAGAGAAAATCGATCCCTGGATTGAGCAATCTACTTCCAGTATGGCATTGATCACATGATTTACAGCATATGCACGCTATGCGGCCCATTCTTAGCGTGTGCAATATGAACGGCCTATCAGAGCTTTCGTTGCTCGCTTGCTACATGCAAGCCATGCGCTCAGGTTTGTGTACGGAGTCTCGGTGGTAGGCAAAGTCGTGTATTCTATATGATCGATAATACTAGCATACTAAATCATGGTACGGATGAGACTCAGTAGCAGTACATGTATCTTGACTATTCAATTACTGAGTCATGTGACTATAGACTATGTCACATAGGTCCTTAGTCTCATTGTCGGTTGTTCAAACATCGTTGCGTTACATACCTTGGCTGATTGAAAACGACAAAGTCACTAAAGAACCACTGTTGTCTATGGCACGAGCCCCCAAAAGAACACACAGATCACTGAACCAATAGAAGGTGTCAGAACCGTGGTTTAACCATCAATACATGTAATGGTTGAACACATGCATTCAAGTTCATTTGCTCGTAGAGAACCAACGCCAACCCGAACCCTAATACTCTACCGGGTATCTTCTGTCTGTAAGAGAACATGAAAGAGAATACATGTATTTTGGGAATGTCTCTCGTCGACGACTGCGATTCGTGTACTGTACTATGTACATATATGTACCAGCCATCTATACATGTATCTTCGACGACATCAAAATGCACGTCTCTTCTTCCGATACGTCGACCACACTACGAGGAAGTAATGCTTGCAAGGGTGGCCTGCAGGCCTAATAATAACGAAGACCGTTACGTTTCAGATCGCCGTGTAAGAATCTCATGTGAGATCCGTGCGAAGTGAGCACCAGACAACGCTCTACGAATAGAGCAGATGCCATCGTGATGTAACAGTCTGCCGCGCCAGGCGGAAGTCCCGGGACGTTTTTTTGTCAGAAGAGAAGCAAGACAGAGCAGTCGGGACATGGTCTGGACTGGAAGCTTGGAGCAAAGCGATCATCGCTAGCGCACGGAAGGGCATAGCGCATCTTCTCCTGAGCCCTTCTTCACACCTATAGTACCCTCCATGTCAGCGCCCATGCCATGTCGTAATCCGTAGTAGTAATACACTCGCGAGGTCCATAGTACGACGACGACGACGACGACGGCGACGACCACCCTACCACTCCTTTCGTCTCTTCTTTCTTTTTTCCGTTCCACCATCGCACAGTCCACTTCCTTCCGCCGGCACCGCGCATCCTCGCACGTGTCCAGACACGCTTGCGCAACGAGGCCCTCAGCCTCACCAATCCACGGCAACAATGACTTCGGCCATATCGAAAAGGCAGCAGGCCCGCCACGAAAAGACTCTCCAGGATCTCATTCATAATGTCCCCGGCAACGATCGCTGCGCAGACTGCAGCGCGAAGAACCCAGGATGGGCGAGCTGGAACCTCGGAATCTTCCTGTGTATGCGCTGCGCTGCGTTGCACAGGAAATTGGGCACACACGTCAGCAAGGTCAAGAGCTTGAGTATGGACACCTGGAGCTCGGAGCACGTGGACAGCATGAAGAGCACGGGCAACGTTGTGTCGAACCAGGCCTACAACCCGAAAAACGTCAGAGCAGAGATTCCGATCGATGTTGACGAAGTGGATGGAGTGCTGGAGAGGTATATCCGCCAGAAATACGAACTGCGCGCTTTCTCGGGCGGCAATGCAGGAGGTGCCAGTAGACCACCAGCGGTCAAGCAATACACTGGCAGCACGAGCACAGGATCTTTGGGAGACGATCCTCCTCCATTGCCTCCAAAACCTGGAAAGAAGTTTGGCTTCAGTCTGCGATCTGCCAGCTCTTCCTTTGCTGGCGGCCGCCGCAAACCGGACGTTTTTACACCTCCCTTGTCTCCTACATACAACGCACACGAGCGCGCAGGCGAGCCACCAAACCTCAAATCAAGCAAACCGAGTCAGATCTTTGGAATGAGGATTACGAGCGTGAACAACAATTTTGATCAAAAGCTGGGTACTTTGCGGGACATGGGATTCACAGACACGAAATTGAATGCGGAAGTGCTCAAGAGCACGAACGGCGTTTTGGATAAGGCTGTGGATATTTTGGCGCAAATGGCAGAAGAGGGCATGATTCAGTCGAGTGCGGAAACATCGTTAGGACGGGCCTTGACACCTGTGTCTATGAGCAGCTCTGCGTTCAATGGTATTTCAGTTGAGAAGAGACGGCAGCCAGAGAAGAAGACTCTGGACCCATGGGAGGCACTGGACGAACCACCGCAAAGATCAGCCACTGTGCCTCTACCACAGACAGAGTTCCCACCACGATCAGCAAGCGCTGCGCTACCAACTGGAAACTGGAATCCGTTCTTGTCACAAGCACCAGCACAACAACCACTCGAGCAGAGTTTCCAGAATTTGCAGGTTTCTCAACAAGCTCCGGTACAACAACAAGTCGCTCAGCCGCAGTTGCAATATCAGAACAATCCGTGGCAACAGCCCTCAAACCCTTGGGGTGGACAGCAGATGGCTCAGCAGCCTACCATTGATTCCACCTATGGACAACAGTATCCCCAGCAGCAACAGCAACAGCAACAGCAGCAGCTTCTGTCGCCACAGCAGACTGGAAACCCATTCCTCCGTACATCGCGATCGCAGGTCTTCACTCCGAGCAACCCTTGGGCACAACCAATTGCACCACAATCACAGTCGCCTCCAGCCCAGAAAGCCAGCAATCCCTTTGGCATGTCATGGTCACAACAGCCGCAGGCACCGGCTCAGCCGTCTTTCATGCAGCAACAGCCAGTGGTGCAATCGCCAGCAGCAATCTACGGACTGCAGGATGACTTCTTCAGTGCACCGCAGCAAGCGCCGGCGCAGCAGCCGCAACAGAGCTACATGCCTCAAGCCAACATACCGCAGCAGCAGAACACGCAGACATTCTCTCCGGCTGCGACTCAGAACCCGTTCTGGCAAACACAAATGGCTCCACAACAGACCGGTATGCCTCAGCAACAAATGCAGCAACAACAGCAGATTGCACCGCAACAGACTGGCATGCCTCCGCAACAATTCGCACCGCAACAACAGTACCAGCCTAATCCTCCCCGATCAGACAAATCCTCCATCCTCGCCCTCTACAACTACCCCCAGCTGGCCCCGCCACGACCACTGCAGTCCCTCCCAGAAGACAGCGTACCAACAGGCATCCAGCCCGCAGCGCCCCAACAGCCACAAATGCAAGCTCCACAGCGCAGCGCCACGATGCCCATCAGCGGGAACATGAACCCCTTCACCCAGCAGCAGACGCCCGCTGTGAACGGCAACACTCCCCGGCACGTCAGCCACGAGAGCAAAGACTTCCAGGGCTTCGCCGGCAGCGGGAGGCACAGCCCCGATGCTTTCGCTGGGCTGAGCGCGCGCTATGTGAGATGATGTATCTACGGATGGATGGCATGTGCACGGGAATCAAGAGGAAGAAATGTTTTGGCATGTGATTAATGAAAGGAGCTCGTCGGCGGAGAAAAAAAGAATCATGTACGATACAATGTCTGGGGGCGCTTCTTTTTTTGTTTTGTTTTGTCTTCCCCTTCTTTCTTCTTTCTTATGCTTGAGAGCTTCCCTTGGTTGCAGTTTACCTTTCGTTCGCCCCATACTGCATGGCTCTTTTTCATTCTTCTTGTCCCATCTTCTTCTCAATTATTCGA
>Ga0265797_10001652_pt1 | contig 39065 bp, 40 predicted proteins | sample P2T30metagenome_FD_192433 | JGI IMG/M metagenome (GOLD analysis project Ga0265797, IMG submission 192433) | Plant litter microbial communities from East Loma Ridge, Irvine, California - P2 T30 | ecosystem: Environmental > Terrestrial > Plant litter > Unclassified | place: USA: California...
AACAACCACTTACCCAAATTCTCTAAAAAAAATTAATAAAAGAGCTGCATCTATATAATTATCGATTTTGCGGGTAGGCTTAGCTCTAGCTTACGTAACGCGAGAGATAATACGAGATAACGTATCTGTCCCCATTTTTCCGCCCCCAAACTAAATATCTCCTGCTTTACGTAAGCTAGAGCTAAGCATGCTTTATGGATTAAAGATTATATAACTTAATGTAGATGCAGCTCTTATATTAAACTTTTAACTAGAGAATTTGGTTAAGTGGTTGTTGAGATATTAAGGTGCAAAAATCGGGCTTTTCGGTGTGTTTTTAAGGTGGCCAGCCCACCCGTGAGGTACGTTACCCCAAGATTCAATACTCAATGCGGATGTAGCCTTCGCTCCATTCTCTTACATCGGCTCTACCTCGTCATACAATTTTTTCTACGTTCCCAAAGCATTAGGAGCTTTTCGAATCGGTGTATGCTTTTACGATCGAAGCAACAGCACATTCCTCTTGATGGGATGTCAATGACAGCAAGTCCTGGCTCTTTGAAGATATTGAAGCGAATATTGTGAGAAGGCTTGAACACCGATGCTGCTCGCAGTGAAGCGAGAGAGAGAACGCGACATTTGTGGAGTGTACTTGAGTTCGATGGTCACGGGAGACGTGCGAAGACCACCTGAACTGGAATCGGGGGTGGCCGCGTCAAACCCCATTAGGGTTGGTATTGTCTTGGTTTTGATCCGAGGGCTACGTTGAGTTTTCAGCGGTTGAACAATTCGTAGTGCGGTCCTAAAATCGAGGTGCAGCTCGACGAAGTTCATGTGTGTACCCGAGCCAAACAGATGAAATTCATCTCGAACCACCGCAGATGCTGTACATAAAGTTTCAAGACTATGTCGTGGCGATCCTTCAAAGTGACAGTTGGAAAAGGGACAGGTGTCTTGATGTCGCAATTGGTCGGAGTGACTGCTGAATCAAGTTGCAGCGAGAATCTTCTGGTTGTCGGCGGTGGTGTTGGCAATGGTCAGTGGGCCACGGAAGACCTCATTGCGACACTTGTTCGGACCAAGCAACCTCAGTCATCCACGTTCCTGCAGGTCCTCCCGGTTGCCACTAATGAGAGAGGATAGACTGAGATACGAGATAGATCCCGCCAGCAGAATCGAAGACTGCTGACAGGTAGGAAACTTTTGATCCGGGACATTCGGGACAATCTATTTATTTTTTAGACGCTCGGAAGACAAATACACAGTCTACATTGCTCATTAGCCATGGACCCGGAACGTACCTTGGCTATTCCCCGTGGGAGGTCAATGTGCACAACGCGTTGGCAACCCCGGACCGTTCAGCCGACAACTCTGCTGTATCGCCGCCTCGTCAATTCGAAATTCTATCAGCAATACAACCCACTATACTCCTTGTGTACCGTCGCCTATGCTCGCTTTCGCTGAAACGAGACGCTATGGGACGAACACTGCTTAAATGAGCTTCAAAGAGCTGTTGAGCAAAGTAGTATGGTACCCGAGCGTACCGTCCGACCGAGAAATGCGCGGTGAAGGCTCGTGAAAATCAGGATGAGTAGGATATGTATCTCGCACATCCGCCACGAGCAGAATGTCACGACCAGCCCTCACTTGCACCCTTGCTCTTCCAATCGTCCCCTGCCAAGTCACAAGGACGAAGTGATTGGCGTCGCGACGGCCTCCGCAATACCGCATAAAGAGCTGTGCTTGTTGGATTAGAGTCAACGACGCGTAGAAAAGTTTCGCGACGTGACCTTCGAGCGGGTACAAGCACAGGACGCAAGCGGCGGCTCATCGGGACGTCACTCGAAAATGGGAGCGACGCTATCCAAATTGTGGGCCTCGATCAGGAGCGCCTTCAGCGCCGACACTGGAAGGAACAGCCAGCAACAACAAAACACAACGGTCGCTACCAAGGACGTCGAGAGCGGAATACAAACACCAGCGATAACGACTGACGCCGCAATGCCTGAGGTCAAGAAGTACGAGATTACTGAGGTACGTTGAAGATGCGGCTCTTGTGAGGTGGGATGGTGGGGGAACTGGCGCCCCGCGATGTCATGCATCCAATGCGAGCTTCGCGGCGCCTTGGAATTGCCATACATGCGAATCTTTGGTCGGATATAAAGACGCTCAGAAGAGGCGTACTGCGCGGGGAACCCAATAGGCCTCTGGAGGAGATGCAACCAACTTTCAAGCGATTTTCGCTACACTGTGCCAGACCTGTTACCATCCGGCACAAATGGATGCCCCGCCGCGGCTCTATTCGCCGTAAAACAACAGCAAGCCATGTACTAACAGTTTCACAGCCATGGCTTCGGCTGAATTGCTCATTGGGCGAAGGACCATTCTGGGAAGAAGACACAAACACGCTTCGATTCCTCGATGTTGAGAAGCAAAAGGTACACCGCGTCGACTTGAATGTCGGTCCATCAAGTCACAAAGTGCTCAAAGAGTACGACATCTCTATAGGGTTGGTAACTTCACACGGTTGGCATGATTCTTCCTGACAACTGCACAGCTGCACAGCCGACATCGAGGGCAACGCCGACGAGTTTGCCTTTGCTGGTAAATACGGCTTCGGCATCGCCAACAAGCAGACAGGCGAGTACCGATGGATCAAGAAGGTCTGGTCAGAAGACGAGATCAAGGCCAACAAGCACGAGAAGTTTCGCGGAAACGACGGCGCAGTCGACTCGCAGGGCCGATTCTGGGCTGGCTTCATGTTTGATCCCCTCACCTCAGATTGGAGTACCGAGGGCGCGTTGTTCCGCCTGAACACCGATGGTAGCCTCGACCGCCCTCTCAGCAACATCACGATCCCCAACGGCACTACATGGAACAAGAGCGACAAGAAGATGTACTGGGCCGACAGCCCGTTCAAGACCATCTACCAGTTCGATTTCGATCCCAAGACTGGATCGATAACGAATAAGCGCCCGTTTTTCGTCATGCCCGAGGACAACCGCTACGGCAATGACGCCGTGCCAGACGGCCACTGCATTGACGAGGAGGGCTACATGTGGACTGCGCTGCACGGTGGAGGCCACGTACTGAAGATTTCACCAGAGGGCGAAATTGTCGGCGAGATCAAGGTCCCCACGCAACAGCCTACATGTCCATGCTTCGCCGGCGACGATCTTATCATCACGAGTGCCGGTGGTACAAGTGGATCAGACGGCAAGGGCATCGATGAGTTCGCTGGCAGCGTGTTCAAGATCAATGTCGGTGTGAGGGGTCTGAAGCGGTTCAAGTACAAGGGCGGTACAGAGGTTGAGGGCGGAAAGGTCAATGGAAAGGTTGTTGGCGAGTAAGCAACGTAACGTTGATCGCATCTCATAGTTCAAATTCTCAGAACGACATCTGCGAGTTCACGACGGTCATCAGATAGCTAGGTAGAAATAGCGGAGGCTTCTCAAAACGCATCAACTGAAGGTCTTGAGTATTGCCGGCATTTACGAACAGAGTAAAATAGCAAGTTCGCTGGTGCTCTATCACGATAATGTCACGAATTTACCGATATATACTACGCTTCGATCAAGAGTTGCTTATTGAACATCAATTTCGAAGCACAAAATTGATATTAAGACCCTGATCGACGAAGTCTGCAGATTTGCAGTACAAAAACGCGAATAAACACCATGACAGAACATCAGCACACGAGCAATCAGCGACAAGACGGGGTATACGATGAGCGATGAATTGTCATAGATCATTACGCCACCTAAGCATAACAAAGTGACATTTAGAGGAGCTATACTTAGGTAGGAAAAAGAAGAGCCTAAAGGTACAGCATATTCGCAACCTCACAAGCTTCAAGATGATAACAGCACCGTTCTTAGTGCCCTGACTTCCACGCGGAGTGCGTCCATATCTTGTCTCAGGACTTCGTGATCATCGCGTAACTTCCGCACGTCGTCGTCGATGTACCTCATACTCCATCGCTTCGGTTTCGTGAGGCTGTAGCTTTCCATGGCGCCCACAACATCGTGTGCCTCGCCATCGTAGCTCAGTTCTCGATCCGCATGCCGTATTGTCGTGGGAATTTTGGAGCATGGATCCTTCGACGTCACGGTCTTGCTGGCATTGGCTCTCGCTTCTCGGAACATGCGCGAGGTTGGTCGTGAGTAGAGACTGCTCGGCGACTCGAGTCGCACGTGTCGATCTATCACATTGAATGTTGCATGCTGCTCTCTGGCCTTTGGCGAGGCCGGGAACGTCTTTGATTCCTCCCTAGAAGTGGTTTGAAGCATTCGCGATGAGGTGCGCGAGTGCAGAGAGGCTGGAGATCGAAGCCATGGCGGTGTCTCCGATCTTTCAGTCATTGTGCGGTGCTGGGTAGCATCAATGTTGTTCTCCAAACCACCTTCGAAGTGGACTTCTGCCGGACCAGCTGTACAAGCATGTAAGGCAGTTTCGGAAAGAAACCCCGCAGGCACGTTCGAGGGTGAGGCGTTTGCAGATGCTTCACGAGAACCCTGATGCTGTGGACGCGATGTTGCCATCCCACGAGCTTTTCCAGGTTCGAATTCAGCTATACCTAGGAAATCATCCTCCAAAGCAAGCCTGGAAACATCCATTGCTCTGCGGGGAGGGGATACCGGCACCACGTCGATAGAAGAGGGAGTTTCCCGTGCTTCCACTGTGGCCTGGCGCTGTGGCACCCTATATACCATATTTGTGAAGCGGCTTTGCCAGGAGCTGCTATCTTTGCGATCAACCAGAGGTTGTCTCTGCTCTGGCGGCGAGACGGTGTCATATTCCGGCCTAATCGAGTCATTTGCAGCTGATGGGAGTAGAGCACTAGATGACTCAGCCAGTGCTGGTGGAGCTTGCATGGCTGCTATAAAGGCTCTTGGGCTCGAGAGACGCCTGGAAACCCGGAACATGCCCTCTTTCGTTGATGGAGGCGTGGTGAATCCTTGGTCTGACACTTCCGAGCGATTCGAAGAGGATGGTAGTGATGCCTGGGTAAGGCCATTGTCTTGTGTAGTGTAAGGCGTGAGAACAGCAGGTGCCTTATGAGCCTGTGAAGCCTGGTGGATTTTCTTGACTGGCGCTGAGGATACGGGTGTATAATTTGTATCTGCAGCTATTGGCGACTCGGGACTCTCTGCTAAAGCTTGAAAGGTCTCGTCACCGATGCGCGGTCGAGCCGAGGCCTTTCGCCATTGATGAACGCGTGTACGCTTGATCTGCAACGGCGAGCCTTTGGATACAGCCAACTGCCTTTGTAGTGGAGTAGTGTGAGATTCTTGTGTGCGGTCAATACGGGATTGTGCTATATCGACGGATGCGCCATGAGGTCTTGTCTGATTTTTGGATGATTCTGCGATATCGTCGATACGGCTCAAATCTTCGGATGAGTAATCGATGACTTTCATCAAATGGTCCACAATTGGTCGTGACTCTGGCGACAAGAGCGGCTTGCGCGTTGGTAAATTGGAGGGCGCCGACATGTCACCCACCCAATCAACGGCTACGACTGGACTCCTGGTATCAATCTCATGCACAAGTAACCCAAGCACATTGAAGACCAATACTTTCCCAGTATGGGTGCCGATCGCAATGAGAGTCAGCAATGCCTCATACATCTGTTCCCCGTCTTCTGCCGCATCGCCACCCAAGATTACTGCACCGTCTTTTCTGCCTCTCGACATGCAAGTGCCGTTCGCAATAACGGATAGACATGTTGCAGGGCCTGAGACATGCTACGTCCTGAGAACTTTAGGTCCGCCTTCAAACTCGACAAGCCGGCATCGTCCGTCGTGCCCGATGCTCACAATCCGAGACCTGTAGCCAGGAAGGAATTCTGCAGCAGCAATACCTCCCATGGCTGCCTTGTGCAGCTTCTTGATTGCGCCAATTCGAACGGGGTCCAGACAGTGACGTTGTGCATGAGGCGACTCAGGCTGCTCCGGCCCTGGCAAGGACGAGACTAGCGACACTCGATACAGTACCATTCTGCCGTCCTGGAAGCCGAGAATGAAGTGTGTGCAAGATGGCCGTAGTGCATCACTACAGACCTGAAATGCGGCGCAGCTGACTGGTGTCTGGGCATCTGCAGGTTGGAATTTAACGGGCAGGTTGCCTCCTCCACGTCTGTCTTGTAAGTATACCGAAGGAGGCGTGGGCGATGCTGAAAGTAGTACGCTGCCATCGCTTGACATGGCGATCACAGTTGGCGGTGAGGGGTGCGGTTGCTGTGGCGGAAGCAATTCGGCGGTCGAGATTGAGTACGCTTGGATCGAGGGATCCAGCGTCGTGGTAAAATACAAAATACGCGAGTCGGGCGAGAAGAGTAGGAGACGAGGTGTACCCTGTCCAGCTGATTAGACAAAAGATCGTGGCCAGACTTGACCAGTAGCTCACATATCCGCTCTTCAGGTTGTACTTCTTGGTTTTGCTTTGAGAGGCATCGTACAAAATAACGACCTGACTGTCTGCCACAGCGAAGAGGCCGCTGTTGTCCTTTGATACCCGTATATTGCCGATGCTATCGATGGTGTCGCATTCGAATAGTGTTTTGTTGGTAAGCTGCGAGTAGTGGTAGACCGTGTCCGCAGTGGCGATGAAGAGGCTAGGCTCGAGTGGCGATTGCGACGCAGAAGTCATTGCCGAGCTGGATTAGTGATGGAAATAGGATGGGGAGAAAGCCGTGAAGTAACGTAACGATTTATTTGGATATTCACAAGCCTCACATTGACTATCACAGGGCAGGCACTGGGTGGGCGCACGCGGGCATCGAGGAAGGTACTATGGTAGCTTCCGCTAACCGCCACGTGAGTCGGGCGACTTCCTACTTCAGATTCGCATACTGCTTTCCCCACTTCTCAGCAATATCCTGCTCGCTGAATTTCCTTGTCTTGCGCTTCAACATGGCCACGCGCTCCTCGTGTGTGAGCTGCATCTGATCGCCCATGGGAACCAAGCAGCGAGCGATGTGGTCGTAATTCTTCCGCAACAGATTGATGGTGAGCATCATATAGTCGATGTTGTAAAACACGAGCGCCTGCTCGTCTGAGTACTGTTTCTTCTGAGACAAGAATGCGACTGGATGATCGCGCCAATGACGGAGAGGGTTGAGATGGTGCGAGGTGTGATAACCGTCATTGTAGCAGTATCGGTTGCTCTGTGGACTGTTAGCATAATGGCAAGCTATATTTTGATGTACAAAGAACTCACGGGAACGTCAATCAGCGTGATGCTAGATCTGAAGTCCGAGTCCGGCTCTACTTCATCCACCAACGCATGCTGGCCCCAGTTGCCCGTCATAAGTGCCAAGCGCATCAAAGCAAGTGGTACCAGGAAAACAAAGAACGTTGCGCTCCGGTTGACATATGTGAACATCAGATACAGGGCAGCATAGTTGCCGAGTTCACAGCCAGCAGCTTTCATGGCGAGCACCGGTTTTCGTGTCCGGAAGAAGTAGCGAGGTAGATCGAACCAGATCAAAAAATAGAAGCGCCCGACGTAGCGAAGGAAGTCCCACACGTCATCCCGCTGGTACCGAACGGTAGACGAGAGATCATTGGGACCGTTGCCCTCAACGTGATGGTGCTTGACGTGATGGAAGTAGTAAGAGTTCCACGTGTGCCCCATGAGCGGATCGAGGACGTATGGGAACAGCTCGTCGATGAGAGCGTACTTTTTGTTGAGTACACCATGTACGTGGATGTGCTGGTGCCGTAGAAGGGTATATGCACCCGCATACCAGCCTTGCATCACACCATGGAGAATGGCATGCCACCAGTGGAAGTCGTAGAACATGTAGACGGCAGAGGGGAGAGTCGTGCAGGTGTAGAGCAACAGATGAGTGATCATCACGACATCCGTCTCATTTCTCACAATCGTGCGAGCCCACCGGGTGTAGGGCTCGACGATGCTTCGGCGGGAGAAGCCATCCTTGATATCCGGAAGATCTTTGGCGCTGAAGACGGTTGGCTCAAATGTCTCAGACTTTGGGTTGTTGAGGCTCTTCAGGTAAGCAATTGTTTGCAATTCCTGGTCTTGCAAATCTGCCTTGCGGTCAATTACATTTGCGCCAATTTGATTGTTTGCAGGACAACTGTGCAGGAACCGTAACTTACCTTCTGGTGACGGTGCTACGAATTCTGAGTGCTTGGTGACTGAGTCGTCAGACTCATCTCCAGCTTCTTGGACTTCCGTGTGTGTTGATGCATCATGAGCTTCGTACTGCTTTTGCAGTGTGCTCAACACCAGGCGATCCGGACCGGTGAGCTCTGCGTCGAAAGGGAAAGAGAGCTGGCCCATTTGAGACTGATTGTGACAAGATGAATCGCCAAATCTTTTAAGACGGCGTGGCGCACTCAGAGACAGAAGGTATTTGAAAATTCGAGAGGCGAAAGAGAGCGTAACAGAGTCAATTACGACTCGCAAAGCAAATACCAAATGTTGCAACAGCGGACAGACGGCGATATCATGAGGGATAAGGTGTGAGGCGGTAAGGATTATGCAGTTGCGAGACATGGGCTAGCGTGGCATTGCGGCCGACATCGACAGCCCAATCACCGCGCGTTCGCCACCCTTTCGCCATTTTTGCACACCACCTACAACAAACGCCATTCTGTGACATTGCATTCACGTCCTTGGATACACATTATTCGAAATCAAAGCGGGTGCCCTTCGCCTTTGCAGCGAGAGTGATGTCCTAAGGTGATGCGGGCGACGTCTTCTGGACAGACAGGTGAGCAGTAGAATCTGGTCAGCATTGCTCAATACTCTTTACCTCCGTCTTTCGAGCAAGCTCACTGAAGCTCGTACTGTCGTTCGTTCGATAAGATCTGACGCGAGCCTGTCCTCCAAGCATATCGAAAGCAGGCACGTTGGCGGGAGAAAAGTAGGACGCTAAAGACGACACTAGCTTAGAAGCTTACGGCGGTTTATGGCCAACCTCAAGGCCGTGTGGCCCGAATAGGTGAAACATTAGAAAGGTAAGACAGCCTGGGGCATTGGCTCCCGAGTGCGGCTGAGCTGGAGGCTGCTGACACCATGCCAGGTGTGGCCTAGTAAGTAGTTTCACTCGGTCACCCAACATTGTCCATATACCTGTGGTGCATGTATAATGAAACAACATCACAACGCCTTTTCATTGTTCTTCCCATTCACCACCTCCTACACCATATTCCCGCGGTCCATTGTCTTTAATTCAACGTTTGCTTCCTGTACCAACTTCAATTATTCCATAATAGCGATCAATCACAATTACTCTCCACTATAGCCTTCTGACATCCACCCACAACAGCTCCTTAAACTCCACAACAACTTATTAAACTCCACAACAACTTCTTAAACTCCCCAACAACTTCTCACACCCACAAGCACAAAGAAATACTATAAGCATGTTCAAGAACCTCGTCCTCGCCGGTCTCGCTAGCGCATCTCTAGCGAGTGCACAGAAGCTCCTCGTCGCCTCCCAAAGCACTAACGCGACGTTACCCGGCCAAATCCTCACCCTCGAAGCTGTCGAAAACGCGAGTAGTGGCCCGAAAACCCTCTCCGTCGTCCATACCAGCACAGATTGTGGCATACTACCGACATGGCTCGATGTCACACTTGGTAGTGGTACCGTACTGTGTCTCGACGAGTCGGCCACTCCAAACCTAACTGCATTGGCGCTTCAACCTGACGGTAGTCTCAAGCTCGTCTCCAAGATCGCGACTGCTGGCGGTGCTGTGGGACTGCGCACGTACGACAATCTCTCAAAGGTTGCCCTGGCTCATGTAAGTATTAGACTCGTGCCGGAACATTCAAACAAGAACTCTGCTAACATCTTTCGCTACTAGTATTCCCCTCCCCAGATTTCGCTGCTGGACATCGATTCTCAGTCAAAGTTCGAGTCGATCCAAAACTTCACGTTCGCAACCTCCATCAACGCAACAGCTTCACCACCAAAGTCCAAGATCCACGAGGCGGTCCTGGACCCTACGGGCAACTTCATGCTATTCCTGGATCTCGGCGCTGATCTAGTCCACGTCTACCGCATCGACAACTGCACTGGAACCATGGTAGAATTCGGGCCTCTCATCTCGAAGAAAGACTCAGGCCCCCGACACGCAACCTTCTTCCGCCCCAGCAACTCGAGCGACACGTTCCTCTTCGTGGTCCACGAGTTGAGCAGCGGGATCGTGAGCTACAAAGTAAACTACATCCCCAACGGCGGTCTGGATTTCACCATCGTCCAGGACGTCAGCACGTTCGGCGACCGCGAGAGCCCCGTCGACGCGAAGGCTGCGGAGATTGCCTTGTCTCCAGACAATCGTTTCCTGCTCGCGTCGAACCGCAACTTTACTAGCATGTTCAACGTCACGAATCCGGATCCCAAGAACAGCACGCAGATCGCCAGCGATTCGATCGTGACGTATAAGCTGAGTCAGAACGGCACGTTGTCGTTCGTTCAGCTCGCACCGTCTGGTGGATCCTTCCCGCGATTCTTCCAGATGAACAAGGATGGATCCCAGATTGCTGTTGCTAATCAAGTAACCATGAACGTCAACATCTTCAGTCGCAACCTGGAGACTGGGTTGATTGGAGATTTGGTAGCTGCAACAACTGCTCCGCCTGGAGATGGAGGTTTGGCGTATGTGCAGTTCATTGAGTAGCTGGCTTAATCGGCGGCGGGGATTGGCTAGTTAAGGAGACTTCCAAGAGCGATCTGTGATACTGTAGTGGCTGATGGCCTTAAACCGGTGCCCTAGATGAGCAAGGTTGAATGATATTTTGATACCCCACAAGTGATTAGTGACAAGCAGACACAAAAAGAGACAGCATGACATATTATTCAATATTCAACCACTTCCCATGCTCACCAAAACCTTCTCGTTTCTCAATGGGTCGATTACCCGACCTCCGTGCCTGCCGTCGTAAATATTCTTGCGGATAGTTTTCACTCCACTGAGGGGCTTCCTGCTTCCAATCCTGCCTTCGGATGTGCGGTCGTTTCTGTTCTTGAACCCATTGCATGAGAGTGATGTGATCGAAGCGAAGCGCTAGAGACCGTCCAGAACAAGGGACAGGATTGTAGATTCGAGACGATGCGGCTCGACAAGTACTTTAGGATTACCTGGGCTTTTTCCACTGTCAGATGGCTGCGCCGAGTCACTTGGAGTTGATGGCGTCCGCAGCAACCAATCAAGCAACGTGCGTGTCAAGCCCTAGTTAGTCAGTGAAAGAGCCAACCGTCCCCACGCAGATTGAGTAAAATTGCCTAGTGGTCTTGACTTTGGTTGCAAACTTACAGTGAGCTACATATAAGGTATCGGGCGCTCAAAATCAGCTACTCCTTCCATTGTCTTCACCGAGAGCCGTCGGAGGCTCTGAGCGACGTAATTAAACATGTCTATGCCTCTGTCGTGCTTCTCTGCCAGACGGGAATCCTCGCTATCCCTTCTGTCGTACACAGCGACCTCTTTTCCGCGGGATGCGCATGTCCGAATCCCAACAGCTTGCTGTAAACACAAGACCATCCTCCAAGCCAAGAAGAACCATCATCATCTCAGTCCAGCCAACCGGCGCTCCTGCACCTCCGTCAGAGCCCTGCTGCCACTGAGGAAAGCGACAATTCCCACAACACCCGCAGCTGGGAGAGTCTGAAACAGGTTCCAACTCGTGTAGTACATGAAGAAGATGCCCTCCATCGCTAGTATCGACCCGTAGAACAATCCGTGCGAGAGCGGTGCATCGCCTAGAGCCTTGCTGAGGTGGCCGACATTGGCGCCTAGTGTAGCCCACACGCCGAAGAGTACTGGAAGCGCAGCAGCGACGGCTGCCGCAAATACGATTGTGATTATCTTGGGGGGCGATTGAGGGTCGGCGCGGAAGATGTGGCGGATCTCGGGCTCGGCAGCGTATCGAACGGGTGCCTCGGGAATCGTGAGAGGGACATTGGCGTCGCGTGCGACTGCGAGATCGAAGACCTTGCTCTTGTACGGTGTGGAAGATCCGAACGATCCAATGACAATTGACGCGACAATTGGCTCGGAGGAAGTGAGAAATTGGTGGGGAAGGTCTTTCTGGGACTGCGAATGTGAGCGTCATCCGTTACGGAGCTTGAAGCCGTCATACCAGATTGACTTTGCCCTTGCCGCTCTCCTTCACATCGACCACGAATGACTCCTCCAATCCAGTGGTCGGGTCAGTCAAGGTGAGGAAAGCTTGGTGCGGTCGCTTCTCTGTCTTTCCGTCGACGGTGGTAAGAAGCAGCCTCAAGCTGTCGCTGGCGCCCAATGCCACCGATTTTGCTAGTGGAGCAGAAGGGCTCAGCCTATGAAGCTTTAGTATTCACAGGCTAGTTGTGCTGGATGCAATGAAGCTCACTTGTCTTTGGAGCCGGAACCAACATCGGCACCTTTGCTTGTGACGGACACAGTAGCATCGTCGAAGCTCCACGACGATGCAGCGGACACAATGGTGGCACCGGAAAGAAGGAGTGAAGATACAAAGCTACTGAGGACCCTCATATTTGTTGTCTGGGTATGAATGTCAAGCTTGGGGTTGGTGGTCCCGAGGTCGCCAGAGGACACCTTCGGACTTCTGAGCTTAGTCATGCATGGGCTTGGCGTGAGCCTCCATCATCACGACTCCACAATGAGATTGCATCACTATCACATCACCCGTCGCAAAATGCATCGAAACCAGACTGGACGTGCGAACATGCTTGCAAAAATGGACTATATCCTTCAGTCTGATGTCTTCCTTCTCTCGCTGAGTCGTGGTAGCTGCTCATTCCAGCTACAGGTCAAGTATCGTAGTGGAGGTCATGGCAAAATGAAGACGACTTCGTCCCTGTAGAAATGTTTCATCTGAAAGCCGAATTCTGTGCGTTGATTGTAAGCGGAAAGTGTTGTAGGCCAATGTCTGCCCTGCCTACCGCTACATCGTTCTCACTTTCAAGTCCCTACGCATCACTTGTCATCGCCATGAACCTCCGTTCACCCCACTTCATATAAGTTCATGAACAGGAGTTGAGTCGGCAAGATAACACTCGGGGCTATAGATGCACACGCTGCATACAGGCTCTCAAAAAAGGATATGGGGACTCAGGCTGGAAGCTGGTGAAGGCACGCCTGCACCTTTACTTTCCATCATGCTCCTTGAGCTTCTTATCGGGATGGATTGAGACAACTAACCTCCAACTCCGCAACTACTACACCACTTGCGACCAGCGCTTGTCGACACCCAATATCCTGCCGATCGAACATCTGTTGCTCCAACGTCACTGCAACTCTGACTGAGCATATCGAGCAGTGCGTGCTACAAGCTGGCGATTTAAAACTCCGCCTCTCAGTCTGAACACCTTGGTCATCAGTCGCCACCTCGGCTCTTGCCAGTCTTCCACCACATAACGTCTCAACCCTTCAATAACACATCGATCCCTGAACATGGTTCGCCTCATCGACAGCAACGGCTTGCGTCTGAACCTCGTCAAGCTCAACGGGAAGCTGGAGCTACGCTTCGTCAAAAGTGCAAACTTCACAGCGCATTACACTTGTCATGGCACTGACATCGAGGACACCGTTGAAATGGGACATGCCAGAGAAGCAGCAGCAGGTCAGCCTGTTGTGTCCTTGGGCCTCGAGATGTTCATGGAAGACGTTGAGGGATATCTAGAGGTCCGTTTTGAAAGCGCTGTCGGCAGCACGCTCTCCTTTCAATATGACGGCCGTGGCTACGATGTCCCATTACCCGATCCGGCCCCTCAATCAGCATTCTCAGGCTCTATATCACGATCCACCTCGACTGCCATGACTTTAGGAGCACTTGGATTTCAAGAACTGCCAGCTACCACACGGAGTGTCAAGACTCAAACCATGGAACCGGACATCAAGAACGCTAGAACTCAAACCTCAGCACTTTGTGTCACTAGCATGGGCGTCCAGACGAAAGCTAAACGGATGGTCAGCAAAGGTGTGCAGGTATCAATCAAGAAGATTGCCCCAAATTCGAAGCGAACACCACTCCCAACCATCGTCGACCTCACAGACCATGATGACCTCATGCCCACATTCACCCCAGCTGTTCAAGTACCACTCCAGCATCCGACCGAAGCAGTCTATACCTTCACAAGCGCTGTAGCAACAGTATTCCGAACCTTCAACGAGCCCCGCGATCCATATCGCAAGAAGTGCCAAGACGAACCGGCCGCTGACTACCGCGCATACAAGCACATCTTCATTGAGGGCTACCGCAACGGCGACGACAGAGAGGAGGAGAGGCGCCAACACATCGACCTTATCCATCACGTCTTGCTTTGGGAGTCATACGACGACTACGAAGGCGGGGCAAAACTGACACTCGACCGCTTCGATCTTCCGCGCTGTACGTATTCCCGTCTCACTTTTTTGTTGGAACGGTACTAATTGCCACAGGCGACATCATTCACAAGCCTCTGAAGATAGCACATTACTTCGGCGACTACCAGTTGTCACTGTATCAGAAGAAAGCTCGCCGTACGGTGTTCTGCATGGACTACAAGAGTAGGGAGGCAAAGGTCTTTGGCAATTAAATGGGCAATGGTAACGAGCGGTTTCACTTCGTGGGCGAGGATCGTGTTCAGGTTGTGATTGATGCGATTGAGGAGTGTCTGAGCTTCAGGGTGAAGTATAGTCTTGAGAATTCAGAGCGATGAAGGACCGAAAGGTCTTCAGTTGAGGTGAGGATAAGGTGAGGGAAATCTATGACTTTTGGAACGGTAAAAGCGCGGTAATCTCTTTTGTCTTGGGAGGCGTATTTCTTTAGTGATGTTTAATTGGCGTTCTGAAGGACTCGATAGATGCAGACCCTCACGATTTTCCGTCCACAAAACCCACCCTTCCGACACGAGCTAGCGACGACCAGGGCATTAAACATCTTTGAGTATACCTCCAAGGCAGTAACAACGCTCTATCAAACATCCTTATTATTAGTAAGTTAGCGATCTAAGGTAGACGAGCGCCTCTCTCACTTACGCTACTAACATGCGACTTTTCCCTAAGATGAAGGACGATTTGCGAGCCCGCTCTTACAATTTAAGGTTACTTTTCTATTACCTTGCACTCGCGACGCATGTGAGAGACAGAATGGCAGCGAGGTAAGATTTACTTGCTGCCGCTAATTTACTAACATAAGCAGTGCTTTCGACGTCTGGCTTTCTTTCTACTTACTACACCATCTTTCTACTTCCTACCACTTCGTCCTTCCACTTCTTGGCCTGAGCTACTACTTAAGCTCCTCTAATCTACAATTCTCATATCGACAATCCATCTCCGACACCTCCACAATGTCCGACAGTCATCCCAAACGCTTCGAAATACCGGGCGGCGGAGTCGCCATCTACGTCCGGGAACTGGAAGCTGGATGCCAATTACATATCGATCACTCACACTCTCAAGCGCTAGGGCACATCAGAACCTCTGTTCTGGATGCGCCCGACTTCCAAGAAGTCGAAGACGTGCCGCCCAATCAAGTCTCGGATCATGTACCCCAAGGCCCAGACATTTGCGCAACTGGTGTAGACTTTCGTCTCACTTGCAACGAGGGCGACCTTTGCATTGAGTTGAGAAAATAAGGCGAGTGTTTTGCGGTCTGGTTCTTCCGTGGTCTGGTGGAGATAGATCCTCTCAAGATGCTTGAAGGCATAGCTGAGGAGACAACGTCTTCGCTGGCTGGCATCTGTTATGATCTCGAGCCTGCTGAGTCGCAAGAGGGACCTTTGGCCGATGCGGTTACACCTTCAATTGCTGCTCCAGGAGACACAGACTTAGCAGATGTTGACATAGCGCCGACCACTGCTGATCATTCACCAACACCAAGCCCCATCGCTAAAGACAGCATCGAACACCAGAAGCCAGCAATTACTAGCGAAAACCACAGACATGACAAAGATTCTACAGAGCGGCCAAACAAGCATCAAAAGCACGCTGAAGACGAGTCAATCCCACAACGGCACTTCTACATCGCGTGCCATCGCAAGAAATCATCAGACAACAGCACGGTGGGAAGACTCCACATCAACATGGAGAACTCATCAGTAACGTTCGAGCACGGCACCACACGTCAAGACATCGATTTCCGCCATCCCAACAGTAAGAAATCTTAATCCATACAGAAATTGTCATCGTTGCTAACTGGGTTGGGTTTGAAGGGGGATAGGGAGGTGTATGGCGAGGACGAGGACGAGGACGAGAGTGTGGAGCGTCGGAAGCGTGGCACGAGGGGAATCGCACGGAGAATTACTAAATCTTCACGCTCGACATCAGACTCCGATTCGGATAACTACTACTACTCTGTTAAGCACACCCCAGCAAAAAGGAAAATACCCTCAAGATCACGATCACGCATGACTCAACAACCACCTCCATCATCATCTGCGAAGAGACATCGAATGTCCACGAGGTCTACGACATCGAAGGGCACGAAAAGGATCACCAGATCGAAGACGAAGAGCAGCACGCCTCTACGTCCGCCAGTCCTACGACACAGATATGCGTGACCTGTAGATTCTAGACGCGGGGTTGGAAGATGTGGATACGTTGGAGAGTTATTCTGAGAGCGATGACTAGGGGATGTTAGAGGGAGATGAGGCACAGTGAAGAGGAGGAAGTAAAAGAGAACAGCAGGGGATGGATATATTTTGATTGCGAGTGCTTTTGAAGCTGCTGTACCTTTGAGCGCTTGGACACTTGATTATTCACGGGGTAGGACTGATTTGTGCGCGCTGGAGGTTCTGTATCAGAGCGGTCTGAAGGGTATTCGGATTTTTACTTTGAACGAGCCTGAGAGTTTGAATTGCGGATGGAAAGCGGAACGAAAACTGGGACTACAAGAAAGTATACACTCGGTGATACGTCGTTACTACTTACATACTTCAAGCCTGCGCAGCTGCACCCTCGGCAACTTCACCGTTACCCCCACCGCCCGTCAGACTAGCCATGAACTCGTGGTATCTAAACACCTCGCCTCTGCCCAAACCCTTACCGCCCTTACCAAACGCCCTTCGTCCACTGAAGCCCTCAACAACCATATCAATCTCCCGCTCTGTCAATTTATGCTCGCCCGGCTCCGGCGCCGTGTGCAGCAACGCATCCTTCAATTCCGCCAGATCGATCTGCCCATCATCACCATCATCAAACGCTTCGAACGCGGCGCTAAGTTCGCTGGATCGTGACAGATTGCTCAACAGATCCGACAACGTGTTGAGAAAAGTAGCGAGATTGATGGACTGCGCGCCATTGAAGTACGACGCCAGCATCGATGGTGTGGCAGACAGACCAAGTTGCGACAGCATATCGGCGACATCAGCAGAATTGACGTGCCCGTCGTTGTCGCGGTCCATGACGCTGAAGGACTCGCGCATGCTGTGGAGGAGGGGTGGCGGTATCCTGGACAGCGCATCGCTGGTGACAGAGCGTGTCAGGGGCGCTGGACGTGTGGCTGGACGAGAGACGGGCTGCTCCAAGGGTTCAAATTTCTCGACGGGTACGAGCCTTTCACTCGATATTGAGCGCTCGACTGCTGGTGTGCTGGTCTTGTTGAACTGCAGTGGCTGTGGACTGTCTCTGCCTCCGTCGAAGCGTGCGGCGAGCGATACCGTGCTGAGTGGTCGGATGGTACCCTGTGTAGAGCTGGACACATTGCGCGTGGGTGAGGGGATGTTTCGGGTTGGCGATGGCGGCTGCTCTGGTGCAGTTGCCGTACCTCGTGTGTTTAGCCACGACGGCGGGTTCTGCGAGGCATTGCTGGCCGTGGATTGCCGCAAGTTGGCCTGCGAAGGTGTTGTGGGCGTCTCTTTCGGCTTCAGCGGCGAGCTGTTGGGCGTCGAGGGCCGGACGGTGGAGGGCGAGCCTTCGCGTATGGAGCCCGGCCGGCGAAAGGGCGACTGGCGCGGGCTGTTGAAGGAGAGGGGGGAGGGTTTGTACGGGGTGGGCGTCGTCGACATGGTGCTGGTGGAGAGATCAAGCCTGGCGGTGGTGGTGAAAGTCGAGGTCGAGATGACGGCGGTGTATTTGGTTTGGTGTTGACGCCCGCGCCCTCCCTAGCAACGACGCTGCCGCCCCCTGCACGTTCCTGCAGATCGCGTGGTATCGATAACGCGGGGTGGAGCAACGAAGGGTCCACGCTCGTATTCACTGCCGACAGAGTACGCGCCGCAATAGTAGCAATACCAGTCTCAAGGCTTCAATTGCCGTCCTGCTTCACATTGCACCTCTCACCGCTTGACCGCCTAGACTGAAGCCCTTCATCGATCAGACCATCTAGGGCCCAGCGACTCGCGCTCGAGGCATACTAGGCACTACGCACCCCTGGTGGGACCCTAGTGCTGGGGTCCCGCAGATCCCTCAGCATCGACAGCTACTTAGTCGTCGCCGGGCGCGCGCGCTGAAAAGATGGACACGGTCGCTTTCGCCGCGATGCAGGTCATTGCTCCCAGGGCACACCCGCCGCAGTCGTCGGCCCATAACAACAACAACAACACTCCACCGCTGGGCCTGCAGCGCCAGCCCTCGTTCTCGTCCTTCCCCCCTTCACGCTCGCACTCGTCCATATCCTTACACAATGACCGAAAGGGGCGCTCACCGCAGCCGCCCATGCTGAGGGAAGCCCTGCTGCAGGACATGGACTCGGAGCAATCCTCGCAAATGTCTTCACGGCAGTCGGTCGTGGAGCCGCCGGCCAAAGGCACCGCCCGCCTGCGCTCGCAGTACCCCGCCGACGCCATTGAGAACCATGTCGAGTACATCCTGGTCGCCTCGTTCGACATTGATCGGGGCTCGATCATGGAGCACCAGTACCCGGCAGCCATCAGCGGGGACGAGACGATGCTGGCTGAGCTCATGTTGCCAGACCAGGCGCATATGCGGAACCAGGATTGGACCATCTTCTTCCTCCACAAAGACACCACAGCCGAGGAAGAGGAGCGGGAAGCACGGAGAGAGCGGAGACGAAAGCGCCGGCGGCGGAAGGAGGGACTGGACGACGAGGATGCCGAGGCTGGCGCAGAAGAGCAGGATGAGGGTCAGGAGGACGAGGGAGAGTACGACACGGAGAGCGAGGACGAGCAGGATCCAGACGGTCCGCCGTTGGTCTATGTGCTGAACTTGGTCAACACCAAGCTGGACACCACAGTGAAGAGGTGCGTGCCCTATAGGAGTTTCTAGTGTATTACTAACATACCGCAGAGGCTCCATCGTCAAGGCAATGGCAATATGCACACGGCACTCCTTCCTACATATATACAAGCCGCTACTCCTCCTGGCCCTCGAGGAGTACTTTCGGGCGCCAGTCATCGAGACACTCGCGTCACTATACCACGCCCTGAACGCCATGGACCTGTCCATGCTTCCAAAGCTTTCGTTATTCGAAAACTTCGTGCTCCACGCAAGCGACGCAAAAGACATGTTTGTCGAAAAGTTCGAGCAGATGGTCAGACAGCGGAAGAGACAGGACGCCGAACGAGACTCGCTGGAGACGACGTCCGACCCTTCTACGCGGCGCAAGAAGACATACACCGTGCCGCGCGACACACACGAATTCGAGTCCAAGATCAACTACAACGGCATACCAGTCCCTGTAAAAGTGCCTACCGCCCTGAGCCCGGAGACCGTCGGCGACTTCTCCCTCATCAAGCTCATTCAGACCTTCTCCGCACCACACGCCTCGCAACCACAGCCCTTTGCTCTCCATCCCCACCTCACCACAAACGGCGCATTCACGCATCCCATCATCGTCCTCGTCAACGCCCTCCTAACCCAAAAGCGCATCATCTTCCTCGGCCACAACCGTCCATCCGGCGAAGTAGCCGAAGCCGTCCTCGCAGCCTGCGCCCTCGCATCTGGCGGCATACTCCGCGGTTTCGTGCGCCACGCTTTCCCCTACACCGACCTGACCAAAGTCGACGACCTCCTCAAAGTCCCCGGCTTCATCGCCGGCGTCACCAACCCCGCCTTCTCCTACAAGCCCGAGTGGTGGGACCTCCTCTGCGACCTACCCACCGGCCGCATGAAGATCAGCAACCGCATCGAAGCCGCTTCGCCAACCGAAGGCTCACTCTTCTTCCAGCAGCAGGGCATCCAAGTCAACGGCCCAGGCGGCTCCACCGTAGCCGACAACAAAGCCGGCATCGACACGACCGGCGACCACGCCTTCATGGACACCCTCCTCCAAAGCATCCACAACCGGCACGGCGAGCACGCCATCCGCGCCAAATGGCGCTCCTGGGTCCTAAAATTCACCCGCATCGCCGCCGCCTTTGAAGAGACCGTCTACGGCGCATCAGCACTGTACATCGGCTCCCACGAGACCGACGCCGGCGCATACGGCGTCGCAGGCCATGGCTACGTCTGGCCCGACGAGCACGCGCGCATGAAGGAACTTGCCGCCAACGTGCACCGCATCGAGGCCTGGCGCACGACGCGCAGCTACTACAGCTGCGTGCAGGACCTGGCACGCAGCTGGAGTAAACGACCTGTCCGCGGTCTCGATCTCGCGCACCAGCATGATAAGCTGCGCTGCTTGAAACTCAGCCACGATGCGTCGGCCGCGATTTATCTTGCGCTCGCGCGCTGCGTGGAAGAAGCGGGCGGTTCGACGCTGTCGTCTACGTCTTCTGAGACGGACTTGTCGAATCCGCAGTCCTTGACGCTTGCGAATGATCCTGAGCGTCGGCCGGGGGTGCAGTTACAGTATGATACTATTTTGCAGCTGCTGTGTGTTGTGCCGGATAGTAATGCTGGACTGTTCTATTTGAGTCTCGGACTGTTTCATCCGAGGCTGGATGTGCGCATGGCGGTTGTGAGGCTGTTGGAGAGGATTATGGATCATCCTGCGGGTAGACTGTTCTGGAACAATTTGGGGCGCTTTGCGAAGTTGGCGTTTTTTAGGGTCAAGAGGGAGGAGGGGAGGGCGTAGGGTAGTGTTGTGTTGGGATGAGTGAAGGAAGGATTGAAATGTCGTTGTTTACTGCGGTTGATGTTCTCTGAGCGGCTACCTGGCAGAAGGTGTACGAACTGCTGTGTATGTGCCGTGCCGATAAGACAGGTTGAATTGAGTAAATTTGCATTGTGTGTTTGGAGTAGGCTGAATGTTTTCACATTATAAACAAACGCCAAGTTGCAGTACTCACACTCCACACAACCCCCTAACCCTCCCCGCCCCCACACCCACCAACCCATCCAAATACCCCAAAAACCTCTCCACCGGCACTAACCCCCCATCCTCCTCCCCGCCCTTCAAACTCGGACTCGAACTCCCCAACACCTTCCCACCCCACAAAATCCTCACATACACCGCCCCACTGCTCTTTCTCCCATAAACCTCGAACACAACCTCACTCCCCATACCCACCCACACCATCTCTTCAACCTGCAGCACGCTCAGTAGCCTCGCGAGCGACCCGTCGTGTGCGACATTATGTCTGTATAGAACCTGGGACTTGCCAGCGACGACGGCGCGAATATGCGCTGCTAGTTCCGCGAGCCACACGCCGTACGATGCGACGCTCGCAGCGAGAGAAGCGGGACTATCGCGGTATATAAACGAGTATTCGTATTGACCGAGGCGATACACGGCGTCTGCATGCTCCTGCGCCACGCATTTCGCCGTATCATTAATACTGCAAGGAAGTCCCTTGCCATGGCACTGGCGCGCAGAAAGATTATCAAAGTAGTGATCCCATGATCTATGCCAGTCGTTCGACGCAGGTGGTATACCAGATACGCCGTCCAGGGCCGCGAAGAGTTGTTTGGATGCGTTTAAATGCGCGGTCCAATTCGCAGCGGTGCTGCCGACGGCGTAGGAAGCGTATGTGGATGCGGCGCGGGGGCAGGGGTATTGTGGTTCTAGGGAGTCGGTGTTGGGGGGTTGGATGTGTAGTGCGGTGGTGGAGTGGGTGCTGGATGTGGATGGGTACATGCCTGCGATTAACATGCTGGCTACTTGGGATGTGATTTGATTGTTAGTTACGCGGAAGGACACAGTTTCGTCGATTTCGTCGGGTAAAAAGCCTAGCATGTCGTGATAAACGCCGTACAGGTCTGCGCCGTGCTGCCACGAGTCGTCCAGGCCACCGCGCGTGATCTGCGGGAATTGGCATGTTCCTTTGAAGCCAGATTGTTGGAAGGGGTTGGCGGGGGAAGTGTACACGCTCCAGTAGGTGGGCGTTGATGCGTTGCCGGTAGGATTGAGGGGCGCGCCGTAGGTGAAGAGGCCTTGGTCGTTGCAGTTCCAGGGGTAGGATTCGATGGGGAAGGTGTTGGATGCGTAGGGTGTGCGTTTGTGGTGGCGGTGGATGCTGTGGGGACGTCAGAATGAGATGGGATTTGTAGGTAAGTAGCGGGTGATCTTACACTTCGACGTACTTCAGCTCATACTCATCGCTGCTAACTCTCGGATACTCCTGCGCTCTCACGTGCGGCATATTGCACCAGTTGTACGTGTCATACGGCGTCCCAGCAGGAACTTCCGAGCCATTGAATATAAACCCATTCGTTCCCGTGCCGTTCAAGACTCGTCCCAGGTCATTTATCCAGCTCTTTCTCGGCGCATACCATTTCAAGTCCACCGTGCCATTTTGCGCCGCGACAAAGGAGCTGAATAGTAACGGAAAGGTGGGCTTGGTGTACATGCTTTTATCTAGGAGGTATAAGAGCGTGAAAGTGGTGCAGAGGAAAGCAACCAGGTAGAAAGCGACGAGCCGCACATGGTGCATGGTCTTATAGAGTGGGACTGTGGACCCGTCATTTCGAAAGAAGATGGCGGCCGATGGACGTTGGGATGGATGGACGTTGAAGGTGGAGACCTACGGGTTGTTGCTTCCCACGCGCTGCTTGCGGTTGTGTGATTGGCTGGGTGAGGCTCGTCCTTGCCATGGCGCACCTTGCACGCGGAAGACATGGAACGAGTTGACGAACACGTCAAGCTAGTGATATTCTCTATAGCCTCGTTCAGGCTGAGATTTCGTTTCAATTGAGGGTGACTTGCATTCAGTGTAGTGAGGGTAGACAATAGTCCTAAGAATCCCTACATTGCTACCAATGGAATGCCCAGCATCATCAACACTCTGCTTGCCCAAAATAGAAAAACGCATGTCCATCAACGTGTACCCAGAAACCCCATCGCGATTCTACATCTCCCTCCTCGTGACTCTCGCCGGCATGCCCTCACTCGGCTTCGCAGCACCAAACAACACCTGATACATCCTCTCGCCAAACACCTCCTGCGGCCCCATCCGATAACTCGCATCCGTCCAAATCGAGCCATCACCCCTAAGCTCATCAAGCCCATCATACGCAGCCCTAACATCAAACTCCCTCAGCGTCATCGCCAGCACAACCCTAATCTCCACCAGCGCCAGTTCCTGCCCAATACAATTCCTCGGGCCCCGCTCAAACGGGCGCCACGCGTGCGGCGGGATTTTATCTGCGTTCTGGGGCAGGAAGCGCGCGGGCTTGAAGGTGTCGGCGTCGGCGCCCCAGATGCGCGTGTCGCGGTGCATGGGCATCGATATGAGCCAGATCATCAGGCCCTCGGTGTCGAGCATGTCGCCGGTGGTGGGGTGCTTGATGAAGAAGCCCTTGTGTCCGATTCGTGAGCCTGATGCGGGGGGCCAGAGGCGGAGGACTTCTTTGATGACGGCGGAGGTGTAGTTGAGTTTGGTGATGAGGTAGGGGTTGGTTTTTAGTTGGGGGCCTGCGTGGAGGCCTGCGCCGAAGACGGCGTCGAGTTCGGTGCGGACTTTGGCGAGTTCGGTTGGGTGCTGTTGGAGGAGGTGATAGCTGCGTCTCAGTCAGTATCTGGTTTATGGTTGGAATAGCATGTTATCAACCAGTAGCACAGCGTTGCAGCTGTCGTGTCGTGTCCGGCGAAAAGCAATATTAAGAGGTTGTCAATCGCGGCTCTGCGAAACTCGGCGTCCATAGAAAATTTCAGAGTGTCAACATCCTGTCCTTTTTCTCTGATGTATCCCTCCAGCGCAAGATCAATGCCCGTCTTCCTTCGCGATCTGCTGGAGAGGTTCGCGTCACAAACCGCAAACCGCTCGTCCAAAATCTTGCCAACATACTGGTCCATTTTCCATTTGTAGTATCTAGCGAAGATTGGCCGTGCTGGGTTAAACCGATGGAAAGGGTTGATCGATGTCACGTCAGGCATCCAGGCGAGTGCTTTTCGCATCGTTCTCACAAACTCGTTGCTCGATATCAAGGCGTTGAAGTCGTGGTCACAAACGACTTTTCCAATAACATCGATTGTTACTTTGGTGGTCTATCAGGAGGTAAGAAAGTCATCCCATAGCTAGGCGGCAACAGTTACTTACCTCCTCCTCAAGCCGGAAGACACGACCTGCCACAGCATGCTCGTCCAAGAGCTTCAAGTATTGTGTGCCACAGTCGACCATCCTATAAAGATGTGGTTGTCAATACAGATGTTGATCGACAGCCGCTCAACTTACACTGGAATCTGGCTCACTACTTGCTGATTTGAAAACGCCGGGTTGAAGATGCTCCTCCACCTCTTCCAAAATGCATAGTCCGTAGTCGTAAGCATATTGTACTTCCCAGCCAAAGGCTCCAAGACAGAACCAAGCTTTGGATGCTTGTTTGCTGTAGCTTCCGAGACCTGGCGTGCAACTTCCCTGCAGCTCGTTCAGCGATGTTTCAATGACAGCTGAGCGACATACGGATCTGTGACAAACACACCCAGCCCTGAAATCGGTCTCGCGTCGAGGTAGAAAACACCAGGTAAGTCATATTCTCTCATCAAGTAGGTGGCCATCTGCTGCGCGTGAGCTCGCTTGGGTAGTTGTCTGGCGATCTGTCCCAAGGCAATGAGGTGGCCGAAGATTGGATGCATAGGTATACCAGGCTGGGCCTTGTTAGCTTCGTCATTACAGATCTATTGCTTCCTGACGCTCAGAAAGACGAAAAAGTCAGGACGCTGCAGAGAACATTCGACATATGTGGAGAGGGAAATGGCGACTGACCAGCTTCGCCAGTCGCCGTCGGTCCTGTACCAAGGCAAAGGTCTTGCTCGCGAGCCATATCGCCAGCAAAAATACAGAGGACGTTGTAATTAGAGGAATGTTGAGGATGCCCATTGCGGCGACAACCCATGGTGGGGAGACGCCATGGTGTATCGAAGATAGGGAGACAGACGTGCCCGAGTGTTTGGATGTATGTTGCCTCGGCTCGTTTCTGAATCAAGTCTGAGGGGTGATACAAAAGCAACGGAACACTATGAAAGATGCCGCCTGTCACTTTAAACTTATTGATAACGGTTAGTTCTTCGTTCTGGTAGTGTCGTCTAACGACTTCTGGCGAACACGACGTGACAAATTGTCATCACGTCGCTTGAAATTTTGACCAGAGTGGTAACAGGTATAGTGATGCCGACTGCATGCGTGCAATGTGATTGGCATCGAGGATCTTGTAGAGTCTGATCCAGGCTTTACACGGAAAGGGATGCGTCGGTAGTGGGCACAAATCTTCATTCACTAGATTCTGGTGGCGACTATCTCGACTCGGCATCCACTAGCTGTACAGAACGCCCCAAGGAAGACGAGGCGGACGAGGTTAGACCGAATATTGGTGTTGTGTACGAGGAGTATTGGTGTCTTGTACGAGGAGTAGTGGTGTCTTGCGGTCGCCGAATTCGGGATGCACCTTATCGATAGCTAAGTCACGCGATGGACCAATTCGGTCCCCTCCATCAATTTCGGCCACCACAGCTCGCGATGCCTCCATCCACCCGCATACCGCCTCTCCTCCAACGCTACGTGTCTCTATCACGTGACGACTCCCTACTCCTCCTCACAAGTACCCTCGGGGCCACAGCGAATTGGCTGCTCATCCGAGTCCTATGCGATGCGCTGATCAAGGACTCTGAAGATGGCGGCGAAGATGAAGGCCACAATGTCGTGCTTGTGTCGTGGATGAGGGAGTATGACTTCTGGAGGCAAGAATCGCGGAAGGGCGCTGGGCTGGACTTGGAGCGACTCAAGAAGGAGGGCAGATTTGTGTTTGTCGCTGGATTGAGTGAATTGTGTCTCGAGGATGCGCCCAGCGCAAGCAATGGCACAACGCCGGGCGTCTCTGCGAGTGCGGTAGGAGGGCCATCGGTACAAAGGGCGCCTCAGTCGCTGCCTGTTCGAGGGCCATCAGGTCGGATAATGCCTGTTCGAGGGCCACCGCAAACGCAAAATGCCGCGCAATCAACGGCCCCAACGCCGACGAGTACTTCGATACAAACTTCGAATTCTGTACGACCTCAGACGCCAGGCCACTATGCGCTCAGATCGCATGAACTCGCGCATCTCCAAACCACCGTCACCAGCGCTGTTTCTTCGTTTCACACCACTTCGCAGCGCAAGACGCTCCTCGTCCTCGACAACCCCGACCTTCTCCTCGCACTGAATCCTACAGTCAGCCTATCAGCCATGTCATCACTCATCCTTACGCTCCACGCCCTTCCAAGCGTATCGCACGTCCTCACACATGTCCAAGCCGACACTCCGCTTCTCAGTCTCAGCACGCCTCCACAACCGCTCGAGAGCACGCATCACAACCTGTTAGTCAAGCTGGCACACATGAGCCGACGGATCCTCGGTGTCAGGGTGCTGGATACCGGCGTCGCGAGGGATGTGAGTGGTGTGATACGCGTGACTGAGCAGAGAATGAGCTGGATGGATCTGGACTTGCAGGACGCGGATCACAAGAACAATGAGGCTGGACAAGCCAAGGAGTTTCTGTACCAGGTCAAGGGAGATGGTAGCGTACGAGTGTTTGAGCGAGGAGCTGGTGGAGAAGGTTGATGAAGGGTCGTTTAGACGGCAAATGACAAAGACACGATATTTGACTCATTTGGCTTCTATGAAGGGTATAAAGCGATCGACTGTACAGCAAAAAATGAGACAAGAAGCAGATCCCAAACTCACGCCCAAATTTACCTAAATTGATCCCAAAAACGCCATGCTAAATGTCCCAGCAACATGTATCGTCCAAGCCATCAAACAGCATGCGGATGCACCTCCGTCTGCCTAAACCGCCACCACTTCCCCTTCTCCACATCCCCAGCCGCACTACCCTCCCTCACAATCCCCTCCGTACTCCTCGCCGTCGCCACACTCCCACCCCCACTCCCCCTCTGCGCCCCACCCCTCCTCTCCCTCCACCCACCCGCCGCCAAATCATACACATCCTCCCTCTCCCCCGCCAACGCCTCCAGCCTCGCTCGCTTACTCTCCGGCACCAACAAACTCGTCAACATACCCAGGAACATAAACAGCGCGAAAATCTGCATCACGCCGTGTATCCACGGCGTCGGATTATCATGCGTCGCGCCCCGCTTGATCATCGGCGCGAAAAATATCTGCGCGAAGACTGCGCCTAGTTTTCCCATTCCTGCGCTGAAGCCGTGGCCGGTGGAGCGCACGCGCGTGGGGAAGATTTCGGCGGGCGTGATGAAGGTTGTTGCGTTGGGGCCGAAGTTGAAGAAGAATTGCGCGAGGACGTAGAGCGCGAGGAGGTGTGTTTTTGTGAGGCTGCGCCATGCGAAGCCTAGGACACAGAAGATTATGGTGAGCACGGCGAAGCCCCCGATTTGGATGGGTTTGCGGCCTAGTTTGTCGACGGTGAGCACGGTGAGCCAGTAGCCTGGGAGGGCGCCGGCGCAGATGAGCACGATTTGGCCGGTGGCGGTGTTGCGGAGGTGGAGATAGAGGGTTGCGCGGTCGTTGAAGCCCATTGTGGAGAGGAGGGAGGCAGAGGAAAAGCCGAGCCCATAGAAGGCGAGGTCGAGGAAGCTGGAAGGGGTGAGTATAGGGTAATGCCAGTCACGTAAGGGATTGGTACGTACAACCAGCTCATGGATGTGCCGAAGAGGCGGATTGCTTGCTTCTTCTGGGAGTAGAAGCGGAAGACCTCCATCAACGAAGGCCGCGGAGTCTTGTACTTTGCCATGTCGCGTCGTGTTTGGGCCTGCGTGACTGGGTTGACGACGTTGCCTTGCTTTCCGTATCGGTACTTTCGTGCGTCTACGGACGCTTTCTCGACATCGTACAGCACATCGAAGGTGTAGCGAGGCGTCTCGGGGATTGTGAGTCGGTAGTAGAGAGCGAACCAGCCTGGGATTCCACCGAAGGCGATTATGATTCTCCACATCTTGTCGACCGTCAAAGCACATTGTCCGGTACAATCCGCGACGGATGCGACAGTCATTAAGTGGTCCTTGTAAGCAACGACTACTATTAGTGTTACCAATGCGGCGGCAAGCTGTCCGAGGCCTTGCATGGCAAAAACTGCTGCAATGATGCCACCGCGATACCTGGTACTCGCGAATTCTGCTGTGATCACAGCACTGAGTGGATCTGGTTGCGTTAGCTGAGTTATCTAGATGCTGGAGAAGAGTTTGAGGCGACACCTATAGCATCCTTTTACTGTACTTACAGTCGCCACCAACACCAATGCCCATAACCACCCGGTAGAAGATAAGCACACCGACTATCGAGAGTGTCGTCGATTCTCCGCAAAGTGACTGAGCAAGTGTCGACGAGATGATGATCATGAGCTCCACACCATACATCTTCTTGCGCCCCAGATAGTCTCCAAGATATCCAAAGATACATTGGCCAAAGATGGCTCCGGCGGAAGTGGCAACTTTGATCGAGGTGTCGGCATTGTGAGGCATAATTCCCCGGTGTTCAGCATCTTGCCAGTATACGATGCCCAATAGTATCACCGCTAAATTGATGGCGAAGAGCTGAGGTGCTGTTAGTGACCACCTAGCCTTGTCTCATGAACTGTAGAGCATACAGAGTACGCATCCGTGAAGAATCCGATGCCAGTCACGACAGCTAATCGTACATGATACCAGCCGAATGGTGCTTTGTCGACCTCTGCCAGCGCCATGCGTCGCCGCTCATTGGGGTCGGCAATATGGGTCTAAGCATGTTAGCAGTGAGACACATGTTCATGTGATACGTAACGTACATATACACCCGGCACGTCCCTGTAAGCGGCATTGCCTACTCGTCCAAACGAAAACATCAAGAAGAACCTATGTTCTCTTCTTGGAAGGTGAAGTCTGCCAGAGAAAGCCCCATCCGAGTGAGGATGAATGACCGAAACTGTGTCAGCTCGGGACCGTGATAGCAGGCTGATCGGCGGGGCAAATGTCAGACCAAAGATGTACAGACTGGCAGCATATATGGCCCGCGAACGTGGTTCGGAGGCGCGTTATTGCTTTTGGGCTGCAGGGCTTGATCCCAAGGACCCAAGCAGCGAAGATCAAAAGGCCAAGTGCCATTCCGCTTCTCAGCAATTGGCGCAAATACGTGACTAGACTCGAGAAGAATCGACAAAACACTTGCGCGTGTGAAGAGATGGCTTAGCACGGACGCCATGCGGGAGGCGTTGCCGGGTTCGCACCATCAGAAACGTGCACGTGTGGCACGTTGTGGCTTCTGATTGGTCGGACGGCAACGACACTCGTGAAGGCATCAATGCGCCTGCTCCTTGAGAGCGCACATGTTGTGCTCCTGTTGGCTGAGAGGCTGGTCGAGTTCCTCAAGATAGGTGGGTTGGATGATGCCACGCTCCTCATGTCTGGGTGCCATGGACCGTAGTCTTGGGACGCTCGTTGTCAGTCAACCTGGGGTAGCAAAAGAGCAAAATGAAGACGTGGGATGCTCCACTGACAGACGCAATTTGAGCGTGGGGGTAGCATGCCGCTCGAATCCATCGAACTCTGTTCACGGCACGGTCAGCCTCGCGTATGCTTGTGACGACGAAGGCGCATATTGGTGGCTTGTTGGGGTATTCTTGTGAGATCAGTCCGACGTCTTCGGCGGAGCTTGAGTTCGACTGACAGGGCTGATCTACGCGTTCGAGGTCCAGAGGCTGGTCATGACGCTGGTGCTATGGCTTCAGGAAACACTCATGCGTAACTGCCTACTGGTGCTGCTCTGAGTGTCACTGGACAAAGACCCGAGGAGAACCGAGCATCGACGACAATCCATACACTTGTCGTGGAGCTCGCTGGCGCGGTGGAAATCCTTAATCGTCTCTGTTCGAGGTCGTGGTGTGGGCCATTGGAGAGCTGACAGCACGTGTTTCGTCTCATGTACTGTTCGACTCGCAATCAGGCAAAAAATAAGTGAAAGAAGGAAAGAAGACGTGTTTCGGCTCGTTAATTGTTTCTGTCGCTGTAGATGCAAAGCAAGTCCGTTAGTAGCCCAATACAACGCGAGAGCGTAGATGTAAACTTGAAAGCCATGAAACTTCCAATTCGAAGGATGTCCAGATGGGAGTGCGTCCATCACCAGATGTTCATTCTGGTTTACGAAATGCTGGCAGGTCTGAGGGAAGCTTTGCAGTTGACCAGAAGATGGCGTAGCCAGTAAGAGTATAAAAGTCGCTGGATTGGCACGATTCGTCTAAGACTGTGCAGCGACAAATTTGGACCCGAGTTATACTGTGAGTTCGATTGAGTGCGTTGCCTCTGATCAGAGGGATGTTCGCAAAGGACAGCATGAAGCTCTCTCAATCCTGCGCAGTACCTCTACGGACGATGATCGTGGGATGGTCCGCAGCCCGTTGCGTTATTTGAAAAGTGATTTGATTCTGCCACTTTCGCTCGCAGCTGGCAGCAGGTAGTCTGAGGCTTCGTGTCGGTGATGCTCAACGAGATGCTCACGACTGAGGATGTTCGGTGTTCTAGTGGGCGAATTTTGACAACAGCGCTAACCGAAAGGGGCAAGACCAGGCACGGGCCACTTTCACACACGATTTCGAAATTCGCTTGCGTCAAGGCCAGCATCTCGACGAACCCAACGTTACTAACACCACAGCAACACAGGTAAGAACCTACCACACACACCCGAGCCCCAAACTGATTGCTGACAATACATTCGCACGCAGTTCCTAGCCACAATGAGTACGCCGCACACCCTCCCGCACGCTGACCCCGAACATCGAGACTGACCGCGACACAGCGAAGGGAACTTCCAGCTTCGGAAAGCGCCACAACAAGACGCACACGCTCTGCAGGCGTTGCGGTACGTCACCTCCCTAGAACGAGAAGCATTCGAGTGGAGGACTGGCCATGTGGCATTGTAGACACCGGGACTGACAAGACTCGATTAGGTCGTCGATCTCTCCACGTCCAGAAGCACACCTGCTCCTCGTGCGGCTACCCAGCAGCCAAGACCCGCAAGTGTACGTCGCCCATTGCGCACATTTCGAATTGGCGGAGGACTCGGACTAACAATACATGACAGTCAACTGGGGCGAGAAGGCCAAGCGAAGGAAGACCACCGGTACCGGTCGCATGCGATACCTCAAGACCGTCTCCCGCAAGTTCAGCAACGGATTCCGCGTCGGCGCACCCGCTGGTGCCAAGGGCCCCGCTGCCGCAAAGAAGGACTAAGCGCGAGGATCGAGGCTGGTGGGATGAGGGCGCGATGAAGGCCATACGAACTGGTGCATGAATGGAGCGGGTTTTTACAGGCAAATGGTATTGCTCGGCATGTGGCGTTCTGTCATACCTCTTCCGGTTGCTATCCACCCGCATCACGAATGAGGGTGGCTTCCACCGTGTGGGCACAAGCTCTGAGACAAGCACGGAAAATTTCATCATGTTCAGTCACGAATGAAACAATCAAAAGCCAATCCACGTCACCGTGCGCTCACACTTGCGTACCAGTCGTTGCTAAGATGTGCCGGGTGAGCGACGTAACATTCAACCACAAGCTCACATGAATTCACGAAGCGATTTGCGTGTTCATCTTTAGGAATGAGACATCAGATTTGGGAGGATGCACTATCTGAGGATGCAGGTGAGCAAAATGTTACTACATTCAGGATATTTACACGGAACATCAGCTTCAAAGCTACCATACTTGGGTATCGACACTCCACCACTCCACCACTTCTACTCCTCCTCATCCTCGTTCCCCGCCCTCCTCGGCACAAGGATATGCCTCAGTATACACGTCTTCCCATTCTCCGGACACACCTTCTCCCTATTAAGCTGCTTGTCTCTTGGCCCCGTCGGGCCCGAGCTAAATTTCGCCTGCCCAAAAATCTTAAACTGCCTCTTATCGCTCGTCGAATACTCCTGGTCACCCCACCTGCCCGTAAACCCCAAAAAGGCCGTCGGCTCGCCATTGTACGGCGTAAAGCTATTCGCGCCGGCGTCAAATTTGTAGAAGTACGACGACAGCAGCGGATCCCAGTACACGCCGCGATTGGTGTAGTCCTCCAGCACGCCGCCGGGTAGATTGAAGTTGGGGATTGTGTGGTCATGCGTGCCGCCGATGGCGTAGTTTGCGTGCGAGCCTTTGGACGAGTAGGCGATGGGGCGGCCGTCTTGTGTCTTTTCGACGGTCACGTAGGTGAAGGCTTGGCCGTTGGCGTGTTGGGAGTACCAAACTGATTGGGGCTCGCCGTTGAGGAAGCGCACCATTGTGTGTTCCCAGTCGCCGACGTGGTTGCCTGTTTTGGGGTCAGTGTGGAGTTCGAGAGAACGGATGGAGGTGCCGCACCGAAATTCAATTTGTCCCAGTCGAGTACTTCGCCGCCGTAGTTGTAGGCGTAGAAGTACATGTAGAAAGCGTCGACGTTGCCGTTGCCTTTGTCGTTCACGATGACTGTGGCGGTGATGGCGTTGTTGGTCTTTCCGCTAGCGTCTGGCTTCGTGCCTTTGATCCATTCGGGATTCGTGGTCACGTCGTCGTTGGAAGTAAGGTAGACATCGTTGCCCAGCTGGTTGACATTTTCGACTGTCAAAGGCTTCGAGGGGCCTGGGACTTCGTTGAAGTTCACGCGAGGCGTTGTATGATCGAGAAAGGATTGGATATCAGTGGGAAAGTATTCATCGTCGGAGTGGAGGTAGACGACAGGCGCTGGTATGGTGTTAGCTGTGTATCATGTAGCGCTGTCGAGCTTGGGAAAAAGCAATATGGCTGCTGGCAGCAGACGCATCGCTTCCACATAGGACCACTCACCGTATTTCAGCACATAGTCGGGTACTCCAGCGGATGTCTGCCTTTTCCCAAGTTGAATCGGCGCGCATCTTGCTACAGATGAAACGAGGGTGATAGCAAAGAACACATGCTTGAGAACTGCCATGTTGAAAGCGAATGACCGTCCGGCTGAACTGTAATGACCCACGGCAACATCATGGCAGATCCCTCATCTCCTTATACACAAGATTCTGCTCCTTTACAACACCACGACTAGCTTCCCTCTCCTAGACAAGACTTCACATCGACCTATGATCTACGCTCACCCCTGTCGCGCACCCCGAAAGTTAATACACGCCGATCGCGATTCGTCGATTTGCTTGCATTGCGCATATCGCTCTAGGACCACATGCCAACAAAACAGCCATTGTGCATGAGATTCCGTCGGTGATAGGAAGGCGATCAAGCGGTTGTGGCTCAGCTCGTTGGCTGTCAGGTGTTAGTGCCCTTGAACTAGTTCCGGATGTCGGTTGTGGCGATGGTTGGCGATGGTTGGAGCAGGGTTGTAGACGATGTAACTGGACGGCGATCTGCCGCAACTTCAAGGAAGGGTGCTCGAGGAATCGCCGTTATTGGTGAGCTGGAGGCGAAAATGCGCGTGTATGATACACGTTCTGTGAGAGGTGATTGGAAAGAATTGGGTTTTGCCGGCTTCGCATAGGAGGAAGCTGGAGGGGAGGGTCGTGACTGGAGCGAGCGACGTGACGAGAGCGCACCGACTTGGAGGAGTAGTGGAAATGGGGGGAAATCGAGACGATAGGTTCGGGCGTAGTAGAGAATGTCGAAGTCACCTGTTATTACCAGGATATTTCCGTCGAGTGCTAATACCTGGCATTTCCCACCACCATTCCAAGTACGAACGGCAGCCGCAGCATACCCTTCTGTATGACTACCTGACCGCGATACTCTAGCGGTGCATGATAGGCAAGCTTACGAGAGAGCTGCGCCGGAGTAAACACTTGACCTAGAGAAGCGATCCGAGGCTTGCCATGGTACCGTAGTGGCCCCACCGATGCAACTACTCCGGCTTCCTATCGTGACTCAGAGTCTCAGATCATATTTCTCGTAGAACCATCAACTTCAGACACCTCCAACATCACAGCCTACCTTCACAATGAGCGAGTCAAAATACATCATCCTTGAGGGCCTTCCTTCGCCACAGGTCTATCATGACCTACGCAAAATCGTGGGCATGACACCTCCTCCCATGGACGCTGTTCCAAAAGCTCTCGCCAACTCCTTCGTCTGCTTCCTGGCCTACGAGCGCGCCCATATGACGAACGAAGCCACGCCCGGGCCTGAACAGATACCCATTGCGATGGGGAGGTTACTGGGCGACTGCAGCCTCTTCCTTTTGCTTTGCGACGTAGCGGTACATCCCGATCACCAACGCCAAGGTCTGGGAAAGCGCATCATGCAAGCACTCGTGGATTATGTGGACAAGCACGCGCCAGAGGCGTATGTGAGCTTAGTGGCGGAACCGAAGGCGCAGAAGCTGTATCCATTGTATGGCTTCAAGGACGTCGAGCCGAGTAGGGGCATGTACAGGATGATCAGGGATCGAAAGTTGCAGTAGAAGTTAGAATGGGGTAGCAGGAAGCTTGGTGGAGTGTGCAGTTCAGAATTGCAATAATGGTAGCAATGTTTGTACTGTATAACAAGAATGGAAGGGGTTCCTTCGTAATTCGTACCGGTAGGTAGTGGGGAAGAGACGCGTTGGCCCCACCTGCTGCTTCGCGCGTCTGAAACACCGTGCCACCGCACCGCGCAGTACGTACCTTTGTACAATCCATGAATCATTTCACTGGCCCAGATGTCCAGTGTGTCCCGAAGGGTGACACAACAGATACGAGCTCCTTCGTAGGACCATGGACGACCCAAGTCACAGGCCTCATCGCCTGTTGTCGTCGGTAAAGCATCCCACCACTCCGAAGTGTACTCAGGAGACCTCATACTGACTCTTATCTACAGCTCGAAACGTTACCGGAAGAGCTAATCCAGCTCATCGTCTCACACCTGCCTATATCTGCGCAGAAGAGCGTCTCTCTCGTCTCGCCGGTACTCCATCGCCATGCGATCGACTTCCTCTGGCGCAGCGTATGCTTGGTCGACCAATGGACTTCACACTTTGACGCGGACGAAGTTCAGGCCTTGGAGAATGGCCCACGGGGATTGTCTAAGACGGACGAGCACGACGATACACCAATACTACAAAAGCTCTTCCTACTCGCCAGGAACCCAGTGATAGCCTCCAAAGTCAAAATGCTTACACACCGCTGTCATCTCCCCATGCCGAACATTTTCGATGAGCTGCCTTACATCCAACTCCACGCCGAAAACTTATCGCATGATAGGCGCATACATGACCTACTGCGATTGGCCATGCGAAACATGGTGAACGTACACACGCTTCACATCATCTACGGGCACATGAAGCTCGCTAGCTCCCTTGTGGCTGGTTTCTTAGACCAATCCAGAGAAGGACGTGTACCGCTGCGAAGACTGTGGATCGAAAGCTGCGCGCTCACACCCCATGCGCTGCATGCATTAGCATCGAGTAAAGTGGGCGGACTGCAGTCCTTGCGCATCCGTCGGTTGCATTGTGCATCTTCCTTCTCCACCGGGCCTAGGTCACTAGTCTTTAACGAGTACAGGCTTTCACGCGGCGGCACATGCTTTCCCGTGCACGGCGGGGCGGGTAATTGGCTTAGGACGTCCGTACAGTGTTGTCCAGAAGGCATGTCTGATGCTTTTCGACCGTTCACTGATGCAGAGCTGATGCATCATGCTGAAATGTTCGATCGTGACGTTTATAGCAATCTACCAGAGATTCAGAATTTCATCGATGGCCATGAGCAGCTGGCCCAAGACGACATGGTGGTAGATGCGCCGGCCAATGCATTACACAGCCTGTTCATGTACTCAGCCCCTACGCTGACCAGCCTCAATTTGGACTGGATATTATGGCGTCGCAAAGGACTCGATGACAGCGGCGATGCCACCACAATATTGCAAGACCTTGCTACTCTGCGATTCCCTCATCTTCAGGCATTCCAAGTTCGAAACGCAGTACTGCCAGAGACGATGATGCCGTCGGGTGTGTATCTCCTCGAGGATACTTTTCTTCGGTTTCTGGAATACCACAAGAAACTCCAATGCTTGGCCTGGCCAGCCGACAGATGGTATGGTGAGACGAGGCCGTCCGTCGATGTGCAAAATCGCGTACGAATCTTGATAGCACATTTGGCCTCTGTATTAACTGATCTTCGCGTCGACGCTGCGTACGTTGGAATGGGAGAGCCGCTAACGGATTGGAGCGAAACGCCCGCGAAAGAGCAAGAGCGTAAGCGGCGACGACGTTTCATTGCCGAATTTGCACCACACATGAGACAAATCAAGCGCATTAAGATGGAGGGAGGCATACCGCGGGACGAGAAGCGCGAGATCCTGCGCGCACTCCACTACTGCCCCTTGAAAAAAGTTGTCATCATTGGTGTTAGCTTTCCCGCAGGAAATACTTGGGGGGCAAATGGTCTGGATTTAAAAGCAGTAGACGACGGCTCCAACTGGGACGACATGCACGACCTTGAAGCTGAGGATGCTCAGGGGATTGCGGAATCCATCCGACACGGCTCATACATACCGAGAGAGTTTGTTTTTCAAGCTGATTATGGATGGCCGGCGATCCAGCAACCTCTCCTCCGAACTCTTCTCGTTCACCACGCTAGCACAGTCGAAGAGCTAAAGCTGTGTGGTTATCATGGCGCCCCAATTTTATCACACTTGACCCCCATCACGGACATACTATTGACACCGCTCCGTAACTGCGACAATCTCAAGCAACTCGTCATATCGTTCTGGCTTTTAACATGGTTCGAGGGCGACTATAGGGATGCCGAAATAATCAAATTCTGGACAGACAGTCGCTCACCCTCCTCGACCGCGCTTGTCGTCGTTCCTCGTCGAAGCGCTGATACCTTAGACCATCCAGTCGATCCAGGGCTGTTTCCTCTTCCTAATGCAGAAATATATCCTCCTCCGCAGTACAATAGATGGGCTGTCGCTCTCAAAACGAATTACTCTCCCAGTGCACTAGCTTATCGCGTCGCAAGCGATATTGGACCTTACCTCAGTTCTCGTGCAAAGAGCCGGCCTGGCGGCGTTCTAGTCCGAGCGAGCTTCTGTATTGGCGTCAAAGAAGAATCACGCTCTTCGACTGATATATTCGATATGGACGTGAGAATTGGAGCTGGGGACCAGGTGTCGGAGTTCAAGGGCCCGAGAGAGGAGAGCGAGCCTTCACGTTGGTGGCAGAAGCTCGAAAACAGAAGCTGGTTCTAAGGCATAATCGCCATTATAGACAGTGGTTGAACATGAGGTGTATCATTATCAAAGTAGTTATCATTTGCAGCTATATGCGTCTATCGTGCACCCTGATCACCCGAGTCTCAAAGTTGGCATGCCATTTACGCTCAGCATGAAGATTTGCTTGTCCTCTGACTTTTCAACAATCTGCCTTAATTCGTCCACATCCCAATGAACCCAAACGAACTTGTCCTTGATGAACTCCGCTTCAGCAGATGCCGCCCAGACGAGATACGAAGCTGGCAGTTTGACTAGTCATGGCGTGTTAGCTCGCATGGCCAGTGCGTTTGTATGTCATCACTTACTGTCATCTAAAGGTAAGTCTGGCAATCCCTCCTTGTCGAAATGATCGACTGTCTTTTGATGCATATCCGTCAATACGACACCCGGAGCAATGTTCACCACCCTTAGCTTGGGGTTCTCTATTGCGAACGTCTCGAACAGCCTCGTTGTCGCTACTTTGCTCGCCGAATACGCGCTCTGCCCTGGTACGATTGCGTTCACGGATGCTGAAGTCAGATCTGCAAAGGGTAGAAGTACGAATTTAGTGTGTCAATTGTTTCAGGTTCGTGTCGTGCACTTACTGATCACAACAGCATCCGACGCGGCTGAAAAGAGAAACGACGACAAAACATTGAACGATCCCCGAACGTTGGTCTCAAAAGCCTTCCACCAATCATCGGGGTCTGACGAAGCGAGTGCAGTATACGACGGTAGATATCCGGCATTGTTGATGAGCACATCGATGGCGCCAAACGTTTCTGTCGTTGTCTCGAAAGCTTTCACCACGGCTTGTTTGTCGGTCACGTCGCCCTGCATGGCCAGAACTCTAAGCGCACTGTATTCCTTTTCCAGAGCCCTTTTCGCGTCATCAATGACATCTTGGCGTCGTCCGGTAATGACGATGGAAGTGCAGCCAGCCATTGCGAAGTGCTGCGCAAATGCGAATCCTAGACCCGAGCCTCCGCCAGTGATCAAGACGACTTTGCCTGCGGCGGAAAGCTCTGGACGCGTCACATCGATTGAGGCATAAGGAGTAGTATGGTACTTCGTAATGCCTTCTGGGGTTGGGAAAGCGATTGTTGGTTCGTTGGTAGCGGTGTCCATATCGCAATAGTACTGGAGATATGATCAAGCATATGGATGGATAGAGGACTGCTTTATGGTCAAGTTGCGTCTTCAAGAAGGCACTCGGCCTGATAAGAGTACCGATTCAAGATATCTCTGACTGATCGGAGGAATACAACGTTGACTGCTTACACAACGCTGCGCTTCGTCTGACATGCTAAAATGGGAGAGAGGTATGTAAGCGAATCAATGCTTGGTCACTTCGGGTACTTACTTGAAAATTTGCCGTTTGGGCCGAGTAGCCGACACGTGCATTACTGTTCCTCACCCAAAGATTAATCGTTCCACATTTCATGCATGAGTATAGTGTTGTAGATTTCAATGTAATTTGGGGAGGCATCTACAAGTCCCCAACTCTCAAGCGGCGCCGAAGCGCTTAAGCGAAGCCCAGCATATTCGCCGTAGAGCAAGTTAGGAATTGTCGCAGTTTCCTTCCTACTCGCTTCATACCCAACAACCCCTGCAGCTCTCAACTTCCGACACACCGGAGTACTCGTCGGCGATGAGTACACATCCAAGACCTGTGACTAGGTGTATAATTAACGCT
>Ga0265797_10001653_pt1 | contig 39063 bp, 31 predicted proteins | sample P2T30metagenome_FD_192433 | JGI IMG/M metagenome (GOLD analysis project Ga0265797, IMG submission 192433) | Plant litter microbial communities from East Loma Ridge, Irvine, California - P2 T30 | ecosystem: Environmental > Terrestrial > Plant litter > Unclassified | place: USA: California...
TGACCAGGACCTCGACTGGCTCCGAGACGTCGCCAAATGCACCTCCGTCCGTCTGCCTATCGGCTACTGGGATCTCGGACCCCAGTTCTGCAAAGGTACCGCTTTCGACAAGCTAGCAGGCGTGTATCAGAATGCCTGGCGTTACATTCAAGAGCTCGTTGGTCGATGCTCGGTGCGCGGCATCGCAGTTCTTATTGACGTCCATGGCTTGCCCGGTGGCGCGAACCCTCAGGAGCACTCGGGCACGAACAGCGGGAAGACCGAGTTCTGGGACTCGCGCAGCAACCGCGAGCTGGCGACCAGGTGCATGTGCTTCATTGCGGAGCAGGCTCGTAGTATGGCGGGTGTGCTTGGCATTCAGATAGTGAATGAGGCCGAGCATGATGCTCCCAACATGTACGAGTGGTACAGCCAGGTGCTCAACGAAGTCTCTCGCATCGATGCTTCCATGCCTATTTACATCTCTGATGGCTGGAATTTGGGTCGCTGCGTCGACTGGTCACTGGGTCGGAACAACCTCAACAACCAAGTCGTCAACCCCGTGGTCATTGACACTCATTACTACTGGGCTTTTACGGATGAAGACAAGCAAAAGACTCCTCAGCAAATCACGAACGAGGTCCACGGGAAGCTTGGCGAACTCGATGGCAAGGACGGAAGCGTTATCGATCGCGGTGCCGTTCAAGCCATCGTTGGCGAGTACTCATGTGTTCTGACAGAGGACTCGTGGGCTAAAGGCGGTGGCACGCCCAAGGATGATCTGGTGCGCGCTTTCGGCAACGCTCAGTCTGACCGCTACCAGAGCCGTTCAGGAGGTAGTTTCTTCTGGACTTATCGCATGGACTGGATGGATGGCGGCGAGTGGGGGTTCAAGCAGATGACCAACGCGCACGCCATCAAACCGCCGTTTTCTCTCACGATCAACAAAGACGATGTCCACGGTCGTATCGAGCACGCTCAGAGCCAACAGCACCAGAGGCGTAGTGACGCATACTCACAGCATTGTCACTATTGGGACGCTAACCATCCAGGCAACTACGAGCACTGGCGCTTCCAGAATGGCTGGGACGTTGGTTTCACCGATGCGCAGCAATTCTTTGGTAAGCGTTCCGAGCGGGGATTCGAAGGTGGCGACAAGATCGGCATGCTGGAGCTTTGGATCTTGAAGCGCATTCGTGAGAGCGGTCAGGGAGGCAAGTTTGTATGGGAGTATGAGCAGGGTTTAAGGCAGGGCGTGAAGGACTTCTACCAGTTGGCTGGAATTTAAGACATGGGCGGTCTGGCAGACGACTTAGAATATGTATACTGAGTCCTCTTTTAAGACCTAGGCAGGCTTGCAACCATAGAATGCGATCATCCACCATCGTTGTCTCATCTTGAAGCTGATGTCCCTAGTCTATGAAGACGTGCTTGCATGTCATTGGTTCGCTAAATGCTGCATGATGCATCCCTGTCACATTGCACTTTCGCAGCCATGTGGGCGTCTAGACATCTCCTGTTGCCCCAAGATACCGCTGCTCCTGGATACACAAGCTTACCATGGACGACTTTGGCAGTACTACTATGCAAGATTCACTGGTACAAGCTTGGCCTCCAATTCCGTCGAGTGCCACAAGCGCATATTCCAACATCACGGCAAAACACAACAGCAGAGTCCACAATGGCGACAACTACCACTTCCACCAACACTTAATGGTTCAAAACTGTCGAAATGACTCCGAGGGGAACACGTGGGGGGGTGCCCTAAAGCGAAAGCGGTCTTTGGCCGACGTCGATGTGACACCACGGACACGTGAAGCCCAGGAATTGCTTGATACTGTGCTACACAAGCTGGGAAAGCTATCACTGAACACTCGACATCGGAAAGAAGGAGCCGGGGCGAGGAAGATCGCTCGGCGTATCGCTGCTATCTTTGAGGCGATTGCGACCTATGGAGATGAGGAAACGTGGGACGAGACGACTGCACGACAACTGGGAAAGCTACGTGCGTGTGTGAAGTGGGAAGAAAGGTTTGACATCAACTCAGTACCACAAAGAAGGACGGACAACACAAATGGAAGAGCTATGAAGACACGAATCGTGGTGCAAATCAGCCACTGGAACATCTCTTTGACGACAACGACTCTTGAAACACCGCGTACGGGAGGCCTCTATGAAGTGGAAGTATTCTCCACCTTACGAGTCGAGCCTCAAGATCAATTGTCGGGATCGGCGTTGGCAATTTTCTTCAGAGAAACCATGGATGGTAATTCTAGAAGTACGATACCTCCGACTGTGTCGGCCTACAACATGGTTAGGAACGATTCAAAGGTATTCGGGCTCATCAGAGACGATGACCTTGACAGTCTAATGAGGCTTCTGGCTTCTGGCCAAGCATCAATTCAAGATTGTGATGAATCAGGTCGCTCCTTGCTTCACGTAAGTCTTCACGCGAAACCAACATGAATGGATCTGACCAGAGTAGTATACTTGCTACTACAATAGTTCCAAGTGTTGCTCGTTCTTAGTTGATCATGGAGTTGACACCGACCGATTTGAGCTGGAGTTTAGGCGCCGTTTCCCATCAGGCAACGGGTAAGCATGCAGAGCGGGTTTCAACTCCCGAAAGGACCCCACGAGAATATTTGAGGCTCCATAGCTTCCCCAAGGACATCTGTTATCATCTTACTAACCTGATCGATTTCGCAGAGTTGCACTCATGACACCCTTGCAAACCTCAGTTGAACGCACAGTACCATTGACAGGTTCACCAGACATTCTATGCTTCGAGATCTTGTCGCAAGCTGGTGCAGATCCGACAATCGCTGCAGATTTCAATGAAACGCCGACACCGCTTCTTGAACTATTGAGGACGCGGTCCTTGTATTTCATTCCGCTTGTAAGCTCAAAACTGTTCATCTTTTCTTGTCTGTGTCAGCTAACAAAATTTAGCGATCAGTATATGCGTGTCTCAACAATAGCAGCCCATACATTGATTTCCAGGAAAGATCGAACACCGTTGCAGGACGAGGCTACTGGATTGAATTGTGCCTAGGCCTTGTGGCCCGAGAGGATCCTTCACTTTTGCAAATGTTTGTGGACAGGGGCGTGAACATCAGAGAGACCGACGGCTACGGATTCAACTGCTTGTTTGCATTCATGTCTCGTGCGAAAAAGCCAAGCACCGCCAAAGAGTTCAGGGCTATCCAGTATCTTCTCTCGATATTCGACGATATATACGCGCTCGATGCTACAGGAAATGACGTCTTCACTTACGTAAACGAGCATCGAGACTGGCCTGGGTCATACACAGAACCACATAACGAGTGCGGCAGCTATAGGCAAGATCTGTGGTACTGTGCGTTGGCGCGAAGCAAGCTCGACATTCGCCACGACGTCCAGCCCTGTAACCGTCTGGCACGATACACGGAATACTACACCCCGAAACACTACCTAGCACTTTGCTACCTTGACGACTGGATCTGGTGGAACGAAGCACTGTTCGAAAAGCAGATCCAGCCAGTGCTCCAGAAACATCCTTTGTCAGAGCACGAGGAGCTTGTTCAGCAAGAGATGGATGCCCTGTGGGATTAACAGAGTCGCCACTGAAGAAGACAACGAGAGCATGTAATGGTATCTTTGGCTACCTATGCAAGACTGTCATCTGCCTTGTAACGATTGTGCAGAATACAATCAAGCGATTTTGGTCTTTTTGCAATGGAGTTTCCCAATGATTAATCTATCCCGTCCAATGAATCTTGCACGCTCTCACAATTTCACACCCTGACCGCCATATCAAGGCGATATCGAGCTCTGTTCCAAAACCTCACCAACGCCAACACACCTCGCAGTCGCCCAGTGCCCAGCACGCTAGACGCCAGGGTACAATGGGCGACCCTTACAATACTACGTCGCAAATTCCAAGGCTGTGCAAGAGCACGGGAAAGTGCGTGGCTCTTGTCGACTGTGTATTCTGTTGTCGCTGCATGACCTTTTCGGCTGTGGAGGCTGCTTTCAGTGGCCTCGCTCGCTCTCCGACTTCGCGGGCGCAGAGCAAGGCCGACCAAAGACTGTGGTATCCGTCGAGAGCACACAGAGCGCTCATGTGAAAACCAAAAAGGTGTCTCCAGTCCTTGAGAGTTATCGCATAACAGTTCGATATCGAGAACTTCCAGTCGTGCGACGCCTCGTCACCAGGGAACCGGCCATTCCAGACGGCGCGTAGGAGCGATGCGTGTAGAAACACGGCATAGATGAGGATTGCTGCGCCGAATACCGGGAGCAGCTTGACAGCGCTTTCCAAGATGCTGTCGTCGGGCGCTATGCGTGTGGTTGACGCGAACCCCAAAGCTATGCTGCCTGTGGCGAGAGTGAGGCCAGGAATGGCTTTCAAGACCCCAGTCCAGCTCATTATCTTGCATTTGGCGTCTGGCTCGGGCTGGTGCTTCTCGTAGGCAGGCATGCTTGCGACGTGTAGGGCGCTGATTGAGATGTCGAGCGTAGCGCCACAGTGCCACAGAGAAACTGTACTTCAATAAACAAATGTGATGGCGATGTGTGTGCTCTGGCAATGGTAGACGAACGTCGAAAATCTGATATCGAGGAGTGTTGATGATCGTAGTCCAAAACAAACCTGAGTGAAGATGTTGACCACCAACCCCAGTGGGAGTTCTTGAGAGCAGGCGCTTTGTATCCATAGGAAGCTACCATTATGTGCGGCAGCAGCACACGACCCAGCAATAGCAGGCGCCGCTCAGTGGCGACGCTGCCTCTAGCTCCTGGCTGGTGGCGATTATAAGGTAGTTGCTCGCATGCTTGCCCGATCCAGTGATGAGATACTGGAAGTAATGTCAACCTGTCTCCCAACATCGGTCATCCGTGAGTAAACATTCCGCTTGTGACGCCTTATTCTGATGATGTGACGCCTGGATGTGACTTTGGCAGTGAAGAAGTCAATTGATATGTGATCCTCAGATTCGCAACCTTGCAAATGAAGCCTGATGCAAGCCAGACCCACCAAAAAATACAACATATCATACAAAATCCTCCAAACGTATCGTACAAACCGTCATACATCTCATCCACCACTCCACCACCAAACCTCACCTCCTCCCAACCCCAACAACATTCCTCAACCCCCCAAAAGCAAGCACATCACCCACCCTCCCCCGTCCCGCAAACATCATAACCAACCTCTCAACACCACACCCCCAACCCCCCGTAGGCGGCAATCCCCACTCCAACGCCTCAAGATACCCCTCATCAACAGTCTTCTTGCCATCGCCCTCCCCATCCTCCGCCTGGAAAATCAGCTGCGTCTCGAACTTCGCGCGCTGCGCAAAAGGCGAGTTTTCCTCTTCGTACATGTTGGCGATTTCTTTCCCGTGCATGTAGAGTTCTGCGCGGGCGGAGATGAGTTGGTTGGTTGAGGGGCAAGGGTGGTGTTTGCTGAGTGGGGAGAGGGCGGCGGGGTGGTTGGTTATGAAGGTTGGTGTTGTGCAGAGTGGTTCGAGGTAGATTGAGGCGAGGTCGTCGAGGAGGCGGGGGAGGGTGGGTTTGGATGGAGGGTTGAGGTTGAGGTCGGCGTAGAGGGAGAGGAGGTCGGCGTGGGCGGTGGGAGTGGAGAGGTTGGGGAGGGGTTTGCCGATGGCGGTTTCGAGGGCGGGGATGAATTCCAGGACTTGGAAGGGTGGTTTTAGGGAGAGGTCGGGGAGGTCGAGGGCGGAGAGTTGGCCTTGGGCTTGGGCGGCGGAGACGCGGTCTTGGATGTGGTGGAGGAGGGCTTCTGTCCATTGCATGAGATTGGCGAGGGAGGCTTTGGCGGCGTAGAACTCGCAGATTGTGAATTCGGGGTTGTGAGTGGCGTCGACGCCTTCGTTGCGGAAGACTGGGCCGAGTTCGTAGACGCGCTCCATGCCGCCGACAACAAGACGTTTGAGCCAGAGTTCGGGAGCGATGCGCAGGTTGAGTGTTTCGCCTTGAAGCTCAGTGGCTTCTGTCTCGAAAGGTCTTGCTACAGCTCCACCGGCACCAGATTGCAGGATGGGCGTCTGAACCTTGATGAAGTCCTTTTCATTGAAGAAATCATGCATAGCACGCTCAACAATATGTCTGACGCGCAAGGTCTGGATAGTCGCAGGGTTCACCAACATGTCTACATGGCGTTGATGGGCGCGCGTCGTGGCGTCGTCCAGCACTTCTGGAATCTGGTGCAGAGAAGGCGACATCAGGACAGGCATCTCGGTGATGAGGAGCGACAGTTGGCCTCGACCAGTGCGGTGAGGGTGGCCGGTGAAGGAGAAGAAGTCGCCTTTGCGAGCGGCCTTGGTAAAAGACTTGAAGTCTGCCAGGCTGCTCCCGGATGCCTCGACGTTCTTCAGTTGGACGACCATCTGGAGCGTATGGTCCCCATCCTTAATATCAAGAAAAGCGAGCTTTGATCCAGCGGTTCGGAAGGATTGTACTTTGCCTACCTTACCTATCAGCGACCAGCGCCTTGTCTACGTGGGCGAAAAAAACATCGTACCAATCATTGTGTGGGTATCATCACGCGTCTCATCATTGACCAATTGTGCGTACTCCTTCTGGAAGACATCTACTGGCATGCGCTCGGCTCGGGTGACGCGAGGATACCACTCATCACGCGGTTTGTATGCCTCCAGCTGGGCGACGCGTTTCTCATAGTCATTTGTAACATCTTTCGGAGCTTTGATTGATGAGGCTATGGTAGAACATGTGAAGGAGCGTGTAGAGGCAGCGCACTGGGAACGCTTGAAGCTGTGGAACAAATAGGGTCGCAAGCAGCGCGCAGCGCGGTGTGACATTTTAGGAACTGTCTGGATCGTATGTTAGCGAGATTGTTCAAGCAGACATGCGAACAAATGTGTAGTAGTGTAGTCGAAGTCAGATAAATGGTAAAGTGTGATCAATCCCCGGCCGGAGCCAGAGTCATTCGCAACGGTTCTAATGTTATGGTTTACTGTCATCACGTGAGGGGGAGGGAAGAAGGGGAAAGAAGTGATTGTAACGTACCCTTGTTTGAGGTCCCCAGCAGTCGAGTATGAGGTGCTGGGGTGTGGTGGTGTATGATGGTGCGAGGATGAAGAGACGGGCGTTGCAGAGCTGGCTGGCAGGAGATTATTTTTCGGGTGCATCAGCCACCAGCGCAGTCAGCGGAGAAGGGAAAGCACAAGCACAGCTGCGAGGCTCAGCACACGGAGGTGAGAGCGGGCGTGCGCGTGGGCGAGAGCGAACCTTGGAAGAGCACAGAGCACAGGCGAATCGTCACATCTTTACGTACACGAGATTGAGTGTGAAATTGTCTTGGATCTCTTGGACTTCGAGATAGTACAAGCATAAGGTATGTGTGTACTGTATCCTCGTGAAGGCCAGCAAACTTTCTTCAGACATGCCCTGCCTATATGTAGCACCAGCACTGCCCGAAAAAGGAAGCACGCTCACAGCGCACGCAAACATAAGCACAGCACAGCACACAGGAACGGCTGTAGCACTGCCCACAGCTTGGTATTAGGCGACAGTGCAGGCAGTGCCCGAATGCCAATGCTTAGCAGCGTATTGCGTACGGCTACTCTACTAGCGATGGGAGCGAGGCACAGCAGAGGGCAGGTTGCGGGTAGAGCGGTGCCTGTAGATTGGATTGGGTGTTGGCATCTGGAGCTGTCTGGCTGTCTTTCTTCAGGTGGTGGGAATGATAATATCATCTTACACACATACTTGCACTCTCCTCCGCTTGCCCTCAGCCATTACTGTACACATCACATTTCCCCCGATTAACTCAGTACCTGATCCGCTCCTCAGAGGCGCCATCAGACCCTTCTCGCCTTCTAGAGCCTTTCCCCGCCAAACCCATCCGCTTCCCATTCGCCAAGTGACAGACAGCTGAGGGTTGAGAAGACGACGCGCATCCTCCATCTCCATCCTGAAACGCTCTCAGTCGAGACTCTTTGCGCCGTCGCATCCTCTGCCACCGCTCACCACCGCTTCCTTCTGCCCTCAGTACCACTGTCATCTCAAGCGAAACCTCTCTCCGCTGCCACTCGTTTCGTCGTGCAAGTAGCCAGCTCCAACGCCGATCTATACATACACACCCGCACTCACTCCGCCTGACACCACCTCCCCGAGTCGCCTGTCCGACCAGACCTCGATACTCAGTGACTCGTCCAACCGCCGCCGCCCACGCTACGGCCCACTCTGCACGCGACCAATTCCACCGAGTCCCTCAAACCTCAGCCCTGTGTCGCAGCACCTGACCGCGCGCCCGCCCTTGCGCACTCTCCGTCGCACCATCCAATCCTCACTCTCTCTCTCCCTCTCCCCCTCTCCCACACGCTCGGTCGCCCACGGGCGACCCTTAGACAACCGCCAAAATAGCCTCCCAACACAAACACCGCACCTCGCTCCTCGGAGCGGGCGTCGAACGCTACAAACCACTACACAGCAACTCTTTCAGCATCGAGGATCGCCAGAACATTTACAACCCGCCTGGAGGCTACCACGACCGCGAAGGCTTGACCACATCACAAGGGCATGGTAACAAGCGCAGCTGCTGGAGGAGCATGATGTGGCTGCCTAACTCTCGCTGGACCTGGTCCTTTGCGCTCATCGCTGTCGCCCAAGCTATCATTGCGCTCGCCATCGAGGGCTACGTCTTTGCCCAGTTCGAAGTAAACCTTCTCCCAAACTCCCGAAATACCAGTGCCTCACATTCTGTACCAACATACCTTGCTCTATTCATCTTCGGTTTCTTGTACCAGCTGGTCCTGGTCTACGATGCGCTGCGCGCGAAGAACACCATTCAGGTCATCGGCCTGTGCCTCTACAATGTGGGCATGGTCATCTACTCGGGCGTACAAATTGCGCAAGTAAAAGAGGCCATAGATGGACTCATCAAACCCCCGGACGGCAGTCCAGGACCTCAAATCGAAGAAGACATCTGGGAAAAACTGCACTGGTTCCTCCTGGCATGTCCTTGCGTTATTGCCCTCGGCACCATCCTCCTCAGTGGTGTGGCATGGAAGCTTTACCACGAATTTGCCTGGACAATCTACAAAAACATTTCCGCCGATTTGAGGCTTAAACGGCGATATCTGACGTTCCAGGTAAGTCGCCACTTTACCACAGTATTATCCAGACGTGAATACCTGCTAACATTGCAATCAAGATTTACATCGCTCTCCTCAAGTTCGACTTTTTCTTCTTCCTCGCCTTCACCGTGCAGTTCCTCGTAATTGTGGGCTCGAACTTCACCGATTTCGAATTCTACCTCACCATCGTAGCGGTCCCTGTAACCGTCTGCTTCCTCCTCTTCGCGGCCTTTGTCACCCGTCGCGAATCGTACATCGGTCAAGCAATTATGGTCGTCGTCTATCTCGCGGCCATGGCCTACTTCATCTTCAAGCTCGTGCGCATGTATGACAAGGGCGACATGCAGAAAGTAACCGAGTACTTGCCTGCGCGGAAAGCCCTGACAGTCTTTGCTGTCATTACGATTTCGCTGCTTGTTGCCACCATTGCCACTGCTTGCGTTTGCACGCGCAATTTCAATAAAGGCCTCAAACCACACATCCAGAAGCGCAAAGTCGTCAACCCTTCCGAGAACAAGGCCTCCACGCCTTCTTACTTTGGCGGAGGAGATCTGCAAGGACCATCAAGCCATCAACTCGGAAATTTACAAAATCGGATGACCATTGATTGAGCTGTGTATCGAACCTCTCGGCAACTGTTTTGGAGTTCTGGGTCTGTGTGTAATTTTTTGGACATGGAGGATAGATGATACCTATTTGCTGCGGCGTTTACGATCTTGCTCTTGTTGCCTTTGTACATCGTGACGGCCTTGGGAGAATTAATGATGAGCACTTTTTCTCCTCCTGTTTTTCGTTTGTTTCTTCCGTTTGTGGCAGCTGGATAGAAAGACTGTGACCATGGCAACTTTTACTATCGACCGAGGTTGCTCCTGCGCCGGACCCATCACGCCATCACGATCACGAGATGTGTCTGTGGTCTTACCTCCGTAGCCATGGCTCCAGAGCGCCCTCACTCGACTTTTGATGGTAACCCCGTACTGCCAATTTCTGCGCTAGGCTTCTTGCGGGTTCGTGCATTGATACGCTCTGCAGTAACGCTGTCGTTAACTCTTGCCCTCACGAATTGTTCGCCGTTGATCGTCACTTGCAGAACAACGTGGTTTGTTCCTTGTCTATATCGCCACTCTCTCGCTCTCTCCGACTCCATTATTCCATGGGACAAATCTTTCGACCTCTATCACTCACACGGGAAAACTATTTCCTGCGGTTGCAATTCGGCCGGGGAGTTTTTCGCTAGTTTAAACTCTGCCTTTCTCTCGTTCGCTTCCGACCTTCCTAAGTGGAGATACGACTGATCTACACGACATGTCCGCTGCACCACTGGGTAGGAGTGTTAAGCGTTCCATAAGGTTCGGACAGCACCCGCTCCAGTCGAATCCTGCTACCCGCAAGTTCAACTAGGATCCTTATCTCTGCACCGCATGCAAGTTAAATAACATCGCGTTGTCCGACCCAGTCATTCGCGCCGCCGCCAAGAGCAATTGCTTGGCGATCTGCACGTCGACGTTGGGCTAAAACTGTTAGCCTGCACCCGTCAGCCAATCCTGCGAGACGACGAAACTACGCACTGTATCGCGCGATGCAGGAACTCGACAACCTTCCGTTTGGGGATAGGGACGCACTATCCAAGCAGCCTACAACCTTCCGTTCGAGGCAAGGCACCGCCGGAGTCACGAGCGACTGGTTGCAAGTACAGGCCTGCAATGCCTATCTATTTCCCCGTTTGTACGAGTGTCCGGTCTAGCCAAGGCGAATACACCATGTGCACGCTCCGCTGCTATCTGCTGTAGAGTTCAGCGTGAGGGCAAAGGAGAAGGGCATGTTATCAGCCAGCGTGATGAGGTGACATGAGACTTGGGAGAGAGGAGATGTTGGAATATATAAAGGCTAGGAAACAGCCTCTCATCATGGTGTTCTCGGATCATCATCAGCACCAGCATCAATCACCAGTCACTTCCAACAAGGCTCCATTCGCTCAAGCCTAACCGCTTTTAGAACTCCCTTCGTTCGTTCTATCCAACTTCTCCCACCATGAAGTTCTCATCCATCAGCCTGGCCGCCATCGCCGCGAGCTTCGCCTCCGCCGAGTACCACAGATGTGCTGTTGAACAGCCCTCGGCCGAGCACGTCTCTGCCTTGAACGAGGCCGCCAGAATCGGCGCCGCCAACCAGGAGATCAGCCGCGTCGCCGCACGCAATATCCCCGTTTACGTCCACGTCGTCACCACCACCGCCAAGAAGGGCCGTTACACCCAGACCCAGATCAACAACCAGATCGCCGCCATGAACGACGCCTACTCCGGCATGGGCATCACGTTCACCCTCAAGTCCACCGACTTCACCGTCAACGCCCAGTGGGCCGCCGCCGATATCAGCTCTTCTGCTGAGCGCGCCATGAAGTCTTCCCTGAAGAAGGGCAAGTACAGCGAGCTTGACTTGTACTTTGCTTCTGACATTCCTGGTGGCACTCTTGGATGGTAAGTGCTATCAATCACCCTGCAGAAGACATTCCTTCATTCATCAATCAAAACGAACCTCCAACTAACAACCAACCTCAGGTGCTACTTCCCCGTCTCCAACCCCACCTCCTCCGACCTCCTCCTCGACGGCTGCGTCAACCTCGCCGACTCCCTCCCCGGCGGCTCCGCCACTCGTTTCAACGAAGGTGCCACTGCCATTCACGAGATCGGCCACTACCTCGGTCTCTACCACGTCTTCCAGGGCGGCTGCGCGTCCCCCGGCGACTCCGTCTCCGACACTCCTCCCCAGAAGACTGCTTCTTCCGGCTGCCCCGTCGGCCAGGACTCTTGCTCCGGCGGCGGCGTCGACTCCATCCACAACTGGATGGATTACAGCGACGACTCTTGCCTTGACCGCTTCACTGCTGGCCAGGTCACTCGCGCTACTTCGCTTTTCGATCAGCTCCGTGCTGGCAAATAGATGCGTTGAGTTTTTTGATGGTTTGAGATGAATGAATGTGATGCGGAATTTAGCGAGTTGATGGTTTGTGGTTTTGCCGTTGCGGCTGGGACGCATGCAATGATGTATATAGTTGAGCCTGCAGATATGGCTAAAAGCGTGGTCCTGGTTGGATGGAATGAGATGAAGATTTTTTTTTCAAACAATTGTTTTTTTTTTATCGATCGTTGTGATTCACTGTCTTCGTTTCACTTTCAGAACTGAGCATTTCGAGACTTTCGAGCTATGTTTGAAGGACAAAAAGTGTGACATGTGATTGTCGACGATCGCCTTCACGACTGTATCACAACCGATGGAATCTTCACTGCTACAGCTTCATTGATGTTGCAACCACGTGTATACAGGCTGTCAAGCGCCGATCTCCAAGACCGACCTTTCCCACCGCAAGCAACGACTCTCGGACACGACACCAATCGTGCGGCAATCAGTCCAGCCCCTCCACAAAACAACCGCCTACTTCCAAAAACTCTCACACCACACCATATTCGACGACAATGGCACCGAACAAACAAACCGAGACGTCGTCGACCACCGCCACAACCTCGAAACCTAAATCTTCGACCCATGTCGCCGATCCAAACTCAAGCCCAACGTATGCCGATCAGAGCAGATCTCGGCTCATGACCATTCCGAAAGAGATCCGGAACATGATCTACGACTTCGTGTTCTGCGACAATATTGTTCCCGTCCGCGAGCCCATCAAATATGATTGGGAAGTCGAAGCCGTCGTGGCAGACGCTCCTGCCAGAGTAAACCTCGATCTTGCCTCACCTCCATCCAAAGGTACCATCCTGGCATGTCGCGAACTCTACGAGGAGATGAAGGAGATGTACGCCGCCGCATACCGCGCTTACTGGTCGGACAACCGTTTCATCTACGATGTCGGAAGGCTTGATGCGGCATCTGTTCTGCCTGCGGACAAAGATCTACAAAATGTCCAGCATTTCTGCTTTGTGCTGCGCCGTCGGCCGAACTACTACGTTCACATCGTGTTCGAGGAAGGGAAGTGGGATTCCTGGCTCCTCCCTGTGGGCGGCAGGATCCTTGGGCCGAATGAGTTTGGCGGCTGGTTGTTGAATCAAGCCATACTGAAGAATGCGGTGGCCGGGTACATGGCATCTGTTGCGACCTTTTGGTCGTCCCTCGACCCTCGCGCTAGTCGTGGGCTGACTCGTAGGATGCTTCGAGATATTTCAGTCAATGGAAGGGTCATTGAGGCGATCGAGTGTCAGCGCGAATGTGAGGAGTCGGGAATTCAGATTGTGTACAGTAGGCGCGATCAGGCCACTCGACGCGGTCCGTTGTGACCGCGAGGCTGTCTGTTCAGCACGGGCAACGGTATGTGTCTAAATCATGTTTTGCGAGTCGCATCGGGGATTGCGGGCAGACAGAGTGCTAACGTTTTGTCTATCTAGTGAGATCCCTCATTGGCGCCGAGACGTTCAAGTTTTCTGGAATCAGTAGATTCATGAAGCAACTGACGGGAATCGAGCAAAAAAAAAAAAAGCAGATATGCATTGGCGGCTCGGTATTAGATTTCACATGCAATGGAAATTGTGGTAATTCCATGGGGAGATGTCGAGTGGGAGTGCAACGAGTAGAACACATGGAGTCACTTCGGCTTCAGAAATAGCAACAAGGCCACGATATCATGCATTTATCTCGATCGATCGTCTCGTTTGGTGCTTCACATATGACTTTTCCATCTTTCACGCCTTCACGCACACCTCTCTAGCGGGATCGAGCAGTGTAGACCATGCATGTTTGTCAGCACTTTCGACCTGGCTTGACATTGCTTGTGTCGCTGACTGGCCGCCGCTCATTACTCATCACACATAGTCGGCTACCGAAATTGGATTACCGCGACCTTGACAACTTGCGGAATAGAGCCTATCGAGCAACCACAGTCACAATCAGTGTCCCTCTGCCGACAGGCCAGGGCTTTTCTCAAGCAGCAAAGGCCTCGCTGCTTGGGTGGAGAGCTTCGCTCCATGGCGCACAGCTCACTCGGAAGTGCTACTGCTGGTCAACTCGAGGAACCCGGCGATATCTCGCGCAGAGAGTCTCTAGTCAACGCCACACGGTCGTCTCCAGGTCAGTTACAACACTTATTTTGGCAGCTGTGTTGACATGCTAACAGACCTAGATCTCTCAAACATGCCTGCTCTCATGCCAGTGCCAGCAGCCGGCCCGTCACTGTCCAAGCGGTTTCTCAAAGATGTTTGTAGGGACAAACCGACCTTGCTCTGTATCCCACCAGAGCTACGCAATAGGATCGTGAGTGCGAAACGGCGTGGCTTGTCTTGAAACGAGAGATCGCATTGCTGACCTCTGCTTGCACCAATCAGTTCAGCTACGCATACAACATATCCGGTGCGGCTGCGAAGACCATCGACCTAGATCTTTCTTCAAAACGACACAAATGCGTACCCGGAGCCCGCGAGTTGACCGGCTACTTCTACTATCTGCCGGAAGACGTCCACCCTCCCACCAAAACTCCGCTACTCATTTGCAAGCAGCTTCGCGTGGAGATGGGCAAAATGCACCTGGCCGCTTTCCGCAACTACTGGACCGCGAACACATTCAGGGTAGAGCTGTGCGACCAGTCGTTTGGCGGCAGTGATCACATTACAGAAGAGCACTTGCGGCACATCCATCACATCGCCTACAAGCCCAAACGCCTGCCCGATCATTTGACTCTGCATTTTGTCTTCTGCGAGAGTTGGGGTCTCTCCATTGAGCTTGCTGAAGAAGTATACCCCGGAGGACTCATGGTGCCAGTCAGCGACCTTCAAGACTGTCGGCGGTTTGATACGCTGGACGAGCTGGCAAGACTGCCCGCGGTCCTAGAGGAGAGAAGCCGCGCAAACAATAAGGGCCCGATCAAACCGAGCGTTGGTGAAGGTTTCACTTTCGATGAGCTCGTCGTCTTTCTGGAGGTACTCGATGACGTTGAGAACGTCTTCGATGATCTCCCAAGATAATGCGCTACGTCCTCGCTCTGGGGAGATCGGTAGGGAGTGACTATACAGATCACCTGGTTGTTAGAGGATTCTGGATCTGGCATCATCTGTAAGTTGAGTTCAGCAACGGCGGGCTGGTGACATTGCTTACCATCATTGGCGTTGAGGTTGCGCTTCTACAGGCAAACTTTTGCGTTAAAAGTCCAATGAGTGAAGCGGCACATTGCGGCCGAAGATGGTTGACAAAAGCTCCCCGTATACTTGTGCATAGCTTCAAAAGTCTCGTTCGGCACGAGCATAACATACCTCAGCCTAGCTACCGCCCAAAATCTCCCTATACCTCTGCCCCAGCAACTCCACCGTCTTCTCAATCGAAGGCATCTGCGGCGTCTTCTCCTCTACCTGCTTCTCCTTCTCATCCTCACCCACGAAGCCCGCCTCTTCACCGTTAATATCCTTCCGCCCAGCCTCCTTCACACTCCGACTGCCTCCATACCGCACAGGGCCCTGCGGTTTATCCGGCGTCACTGGCGTCGAGTCCATGAGCTGCTGCCAGCGCGCTAGGAATGCTCCGGGTCCGAACGGCGTGGAGTGAGTGCGTTTGATTACCGCGCTGATACGTGCTGCGGACGCGGTGTGCAGGTCTGTGAGGTACTTGTCGTAAGCTTCGAGCTCTGCTTTGACGGCTTGTTGGTCGTCTTGCGAGAGAGCTGAGAAGGTTTCTTGGAGTCTCTTGTGGGCGCCGCCGCTGGCTACTGAGTCTGGGACGACGGAGGCTGTGGAGGGAGGTTTGGTGTGGGCATTGAACTGTGCTGCCGCGTTGCGGACGTATGATTTCCAGGTGTCCATCAGGGGTTTGCTGTTTTTGGCGACTTGGTGGAGGAATTTGTGGCAGCTTGTTTGGTGGCGGTGGAGGAGGTCGACGAAGTCTTCGACCGTTGGAGGCTGCTCTTCGCCTTTCTTGCCCTGCGGTTTGCTGATCTTCAACATGTCGGTGACAAAGCGCTCGAAGTCCCAGAGGGTGTCGCTGAGGTTGACGGCTTGGTGGACGTCGCGGATCATAGGTGTGTAGGCGTCGACGCCGTCGCGGATGGCGGCTGTCAGGTGGTCTGGGTTTCGTTGGCAGAGTACGCGGACGATTTCTTGTCTGTCTCGCACTGCGAGGGTCAGGGAAAGGTATTCGAGGGCTTTGGCGTGCTGCTTGTCGGAAAGGTCGGGAGATTGGGACGATAGAGACAGGAGCACCGTGATAATTGATCGTTCTTGTTCCTTGCTCTGTCTGCGGCATTCGGCGTGTTCTTCGCGAGATCTGTCTTTGACCCAGGTATTGATCTCGGCGAGCACTGCTTTTGAAGGAGCGTCCTTGTCTTTTTCGATCTTGGTTATGCGGGCTTTGAGCTCTCGCTTCTCCCATGAGAGGACTTGTGAGATGATCCTGCGAATGTTAGCTTAGTGTAAGATGTCTTGTCAGCTTCGGACATGCTCACTGTTGTAGCAAGTTCATTCCCTCATCGGCTCCAGACGATAGTCCTATCCAGTTCGTCACAGCACTGACGCTGACCTTCGCAAGCACAATCCTCATAATACCGCTGATCATGGTCGCGACATTGCCGACCTTGAGCGTCTGCCGTACCACGCTGTACGGTAGCATACTGTGTACGCTGCCGATCATGCGAAGCAGCGTGGGTCCTTCGGGTGATAGCACAAGCGTATAGTGCATGATCGAGGCGATGCTACACAACCAAGTCAGTATCTCCAATCCCTAAACAACATCCCAGCCCCAAAGCGCTGAAGGTCTTACCTACTTTACAAGCACAAACTCATGCATGCCCTGCACCAGGGTATCATGTTTGGACAAATCGTCCGTCTCCGCGGCTTTACTGAACAGCTCATCGATCAGATCGCCGTAGACAACAGCCTGCAAGCAGTCCTGCCACGCCTGTAGCACATCTTCCGGGTTCTTGACATCGTATGTCCTTTTCTCTGGTCGTTTCTTTTCCGGGAGGCCACCAAGCGAAGCTCTCGCCGGGTACTCAATGAGAGCACTGATAGCCGTCGCCAGCGTCTTCCTTATACCCAGTATGCCCTTGTCGAAACTCTCACTCAACTCCGCCTGGCTTAACTCGTCGATGATATCGGTGATGCGCACTTTCCAGAATTCGGCGGAGACATCTCGCAGACCCGGGAGTGGGAGGATGAATTTGGATATGAGGGTTTGGAGGACGGGAGAAGAAGATTTGCTCTTGTCGTCTTGGAAGGGAGGGCCGTATTTGTGGATGGCGCCGGGCTGCTTGAAGTCTTCGATCTCGCGGTATGTTTCGAAGTGGGTGAGAACGTCGAAGAGGGCGGCGGACTGCGCTGGGTTGAGGGTCGTGTCTGCCATGGTTGGGACGGTGTTTATTGTAGATCGGTTTTATGCATAGATATGTTTTAGAGACAGAACAGGATGTGAAAGAGACGGCAAGACTAATGCAACATGGTGTTTACTTGCAGCACTAGCAGTAATGACCCGCCGATGATGTTCACACGTGCGAGCCGCGAAGAATAGGAAATGACGTATCTGAACGTGGGGGTCCAGGGTCTGTTTTTGTGATCTGATCTGCAAGTGGATATGTAGAGTTGTAGACTATGGAATCGGCTGCATGACCGTTGGGCCGCCTGATCGGTGATACAGTACAGTTTGTTGAAAGAGGTGTTCCAGCCAGTATAGCACGAGTTGAAACCGACCACGACTTCGAGTCTATTCAACAATACGGCCGACTCCCAGTACACACCAATACCCCAATTCTCTCGGCTCCTTCTCTACGCCCTTCTCGCCATGATGCGCGTCAACACTCCACTCGACACGCACATACACAGGGATCTCCAAGATGTCATCATCCTCAGTCTCGGGCGCCTCCACCTCTTCCTGGCCTGCTGCTAGAGGAGGATCGAGTGAGCCCGGTACAATCTCAAGAACGACCGATGTGCTGTTGCGTGTCTGCTCCCAGACCTTGCCAGCTTCCGGCTGCCGCTCATCTGGCATGCCAGTCAGTTGTGCCATTGCAGCTCTTCGTCCACCCTCGGCCAGCGATGCTGGTGTGGTGAGTGCATCGTCCCATTGATCGCCAGCGGCCCCTATCGTGAAAGAAGGACACAAAATCGTCACCTTGGAGGCAACACGTCCTGGCGTCGTTGCTGGTGTTGCAAGAGTGACCTTGACAGTCTCGAAGATCGGGTTTCGCAGGGTGAGGAGGTAGTGTTGTGCGATGAAAGGTTTCAATGTGGGCTCTTTGTACAAAGTTTCCTTCCGCATGGCAAAAGAAGGGTTTTGCGGCGGGATGTTGCTTTGGAGAGGCTTTAACGATAGTCGCGGGATGTTGCTGTGTGCCAGGATGCGAATCCTGTACCGCAGGCCGCTCGCCTTGGGCTCCGGTCTTACGATGAACTGGCGACAGGCCCTGCAGCGCTTCCCACGTTTAGCGAGCAAGTGGGTTGCAGCGGGCCACAGCTCATCGTTGAAGCGTGCGTCGTAGTTGGCTGGCGTGGAAAGCGCTTGTTCCTCTGACGCTGTCTCATCCCAGCCCAATTTTCGCATCTTCTGCAAGACTTCGTCCTCGTGTGTGTCGTCGCCCAGCGTATATGCAGCAAACCCTTCTTCTTCATCGGCGGCTTCGCGCATGGGCTGAGGTTTAGCCCGGTTCTTCTTTAAGGCGTTGTTTGTCAATCCACCGTAGATCCCCATGATGCGAGCCAAATTGGCTGGTGAGCCATATGTGCTGTTCCCGTATGGATTCGCTCCTTCGCCCGTCTCATTCAACTGATCCTTGTAGAAGGCACTGAGCCGCTCAAAGGCCCCGTCGTGATTTCGCACCTGTTTTGGGCGCGACAGACCCTCTTCCTGCGAATTGTCTCCAGGTAGGTTGAAACGAGCTTTGCGGGCCTTGTTGATTTGTTCAGTGATTTTCGTGGGTCGGTTGAACTGCAGGCCGATATCGAGGGTAGACCAGCTGCAGTACTGGCAGAAGAGCACGTAGGCATCATCGCTCGCCGCGCCGTCCTCTGGCTTGAGCAGGTCTTTGTCCTTTTTCTCGACTGGTGCTAATTGTAGCGGCGACGTGCATGACGGGCAGTTGTAGCAGTTTCGCGCACACCTTTCACTCCAGTCAGCGCCTGCTCTCCCTGCCTCGCAGTGTCCGTGATCAGGCCATCCTCACCACCCTTACCTGTTTTGTTCACCTCTGACCTGGCCGCTAGGCACGTCAAACAGACAGCTCGGGCAGAACCAGGTGATTATCTCATCGTTGACGCATTTTTGGCAGCGAATCTGCGAGCACTCGTCGCAGAAGAGCAGGTGGTCGAGCGGGTAGAGGGCGTAGGCGGCGCGAGGGTCGTGAGGGTTGAAAGTGTCCTGATCCTCTGGTTCGGGCTGTGAGACACGTTTGGAAGACACGAAACCGCTGCTACTGGAGCATGGGCAGGCGTAGTGTGCGTAAGGGAATGGTGCCGCCATGAATAAGATTGGGCGGTGCTTTTATGTGCTTGAGGGAACTGGCTGGCTTCAATGTTTCCCCGCGTCACTCGCGTTGTTCAAGCGCAGCAAACAGCGTTTCATTCGACCATCACATGCTAACAACTTTCACACGATAATTATGGATATGAAGACTCAAGAGATTGTGATTCAGCACTGACTTTCAGTTCACTCAAGAGCCGCCAGAATGCTTCATGAAACTATGTACTTGCCAATACACCAAGATCTCATAAACCAATAGCAGCCAGTATAAATTCTACCTCCCTCCACCCTGGCCTTCTTCGAAAACATATTTCCGAACAGCCTACGAACATCAGCCTAATGACTCGACACGAACGAGAGGAACAACTTACATCGTGAAGCTTCGGAAGCTGCTGCTGAACGCGTAGGTATACGTCGCGGTATTGATTCAGACTTTCTTCGACCACTTCTCGCCGAGTCTTGCGGCCTTCGCAGATAGCCTTCATCTTGAGTTCCATCTAAGGTAGTTTGTCAGCGTGTATAAGTTAATTGTGAGCTTCACCAATACTCACTTCTTTACGCAAGAACGGCTTCGTTAAGCTGGTTTCGAAGCCCATATTCTCGTAGCCCTCGACCAAAGCAACACCTAAAGTGGTTGGAATGAACTCTTGCACACCAGTAGTTGCGCCTCGACCTCCGCCTGCAGCACCACCTCGTCCACGTCCCCTACCACGGCCGCGGCCTCGCCCTCTACCACGGACAGCGCCACGTTCGGGCTCGTCGTCGGGACCCTCGTAGTCAGAGGCTTCATCATCATCATCTTGCCGTGGCTGGCGTCCTTTGGGTCTGGTAGTGGCGTACTCTCGCTCTTTGATCTTCGCGATATGCTCAGCCATTGTTGCGTCTGTTCCGATTCCGTTTGCGTCCATCAGTCCGATCAGCTCTGGCTCTGTGAGATAGCCCGGTGCACTAGTCTGGCCTTCGTTTAGATTCGCCTCAGTGGGCTCAAAGACCTCTCCTTCGCGGTATTGTGGCAAATCCTGACTACTGGTCCATTTGTCGTACGGGTATACCTCGAGGTAATTGCGTTCAAACACAATCAAGCCAGATGTGTTGAAGTTCTCGGGTCCGTACTCGATGCTGATGTCAGTCTTGGAGCCTTGGGCGTCCTTGCTGCAACACGCTAAGAAACGACGCACTACAAACTCATGAACACGTTGTTCTTCTTGGTTGAGGGTGGTAGGGTTGACAAAGTTGACGGGATGAATCGGAGGATGTGCCTTATCGTTGTTGCGGCCGTTGCGGGGCTGAGAGAAACCACCATTCATGAGTCCTTGAGCGTGTTGTGTCCACTGGGTTTGGCCCTGTGTTTGTTTCTGCACAAGTGCCTGCAGATTCATACCTCGATCGAACTGGTCCGTTTCGGTTCGTGGATAACTTATCCAACCCTTCTGGTATAAGGCTTCTGCAACCTGCATGACACGCTGACTGTCCATGCGTAGGAAGCGACTGCCACACTTCTGTAGCTCCACAGTCGTCAAAGGCAGCGGTTTCCACTTGCTGGTTGGCTTCGTCTGCACTTTACTCACTCGAGCAGTCTTCGCCATGATACATCGTTCAAACAGAATGACTGCTGACATACGGTCGAAGAGGTGGCCACGCGCCCATCGGAAGCGCACTTCGATGCCATCCTTTTTGTGCATGACTTTGATGGCCCAGAATGTCTCCGGAATGAAATTACGAACGCGGAAGTAGCGCTCCACCACAAATCCAAGCGTAGGGAATTGACAGCTGCCGTAGCTGATGACTTGTCTGTTTTCGCCACCTTGTTGTCTCTGAATGAAGCCCGAGACATTTAGCGTAAGGTTTCTGGTATAGCTGGCTCCGATTCGCAAGTCCAGTTCTATTCGTGAAGCGACAGCATTCGACTGCGCTTCATCCAAGGCGATCGGGTGAATTGCTGCGTTCATGATATGTGCTCTCTCGATATTGGAGAATCGTGCGCGAACAGTGCGGCCCGGGTCTATGAGACGTGGGTTGCCTTTGCAAGCAATACCACGGATTTCGGTGCCGATGTTTTCGCCCTCTCGATCGCAATCTGTCCAAATGTAGAGATACTGACACCAGCGAGCTTTGGTCTCGATGTTTTTGGCGATGCCTTTCTTTCCGTCTTCAACAAAGGACTCAATCCTCGCTTCGAACAAAGCCGATGGGTCGCATGAGCTCCATTTCTTGTATCTCTGCTCGAAGTCGTGACTGATGAGATGGCCGGCCACCGAGGTCATAATCACGTCGCACCGGCCCCAAGCCGGGAAGTCGAATTGAAATTCATAGTTCTTGTTGTACGTCGCATTCGTGACATTACGCTATATGTTGTCAATATCTTTCAGTGCACAACAAGGCTGATAATGGACTCACTGTTTGGACATTTCCACCAGAGAGGTGATTGGCCACAGCTTTCGCAATAGAGGGCTTTTCAGCCACACACAAGACTTTGGTCACCATTTCGCGCGAAATGGTATTGCGTGTCCTTGTGTCGTTTCATGGTACAGAAGAAGCAGGCTTGCTCCTTTCACTTGGCCTTGTTTATGCTCGCATATTACGCAGTGATGGTGTTGGAGTCGAAGACCTCGAGTCGAAAGTGCTTAAGGCAGTCGCGTGCCAGCACAGACCACATCAGCGCTCTCCGAGTCCTTCTGACTTCACGCTGTCACGTGCGACCACTCTTCATCAGGCATCCATCACTCCAACTCGTATCTCAGTGTTCTTCTGCAAGCAAATGACATAAACGGGTGCCTGCTTTTGCTCGTAGCGTTACCACCGATAATCGTCCAACAGCAGCACAACAACTGGGCTGTCTCGGACGTCTACATCTTAGCACTCTGGCTCCCGTAGATGGCTCCCGTAGACCATTCAGCTCTTGTCACATTGTTGTGCTCACGTGTCAGCATTTCGCAGATGGTAAGGCTCATTGGAACACTGCCCATCTGCGATCCTGCAGACTGGTACTTTCAGGACAGCTCAGACAAGACTCCTGGACGTTACATGTATTGTCTCGACCTCGCTCTCCGAGACCACCACATGCAATCGACAAGTGCACACAATCATCAACCTTGCAAGAAGTACCATGAGCGCTCACCATAGGTCACAATTGGCACTGTACTCAATGATTACAGGCTGACAAACACATGCAGATTTCTTGACTGCTAACCCCAACATGAAACAAATGGCGCAATCTGCCGCGAAAACGCACAGCACCATCAAGTACGAGTTTCTTATTCACAGACATTCCAAAGATGCTCGGCACGTCATCTCGAAATAAAAATGTCTTGCTTCGACGTCATACGTACCTACGATCTACCCCTGCGAACTGATAAGCAGGTTAACCTTTTACCGACGACACGGCTCTTCTTGTGAACGCGAATCCCATCTACCAGTGACAGTTTCTGGAATGCAGTCGTTGCCAGGGGTTATCAAAGTGAACGTACCAGGTGTTCGCCCGCCACCTAATTGATCCTGATCTCTGCCGTTTGAACCGTGATCATGGGCTGGTATTCCTCAATAGAAGAAGGTGCACAAACTTGTTGTGGCAACGATCATCACAACTCCTGTCATGATGCAGGCGCCTATGTATGCTAACGGGGCGGCGCATCCTCCTTGCTCTCTGTTACGACTGGTCCCATAGTCTCGCGGGCATTAATTCCGCCTACATTCGATGTCAGGAACCAACCGGCTCTGGAGCATGTATGATGGTGAGATTATGAGGCCGGAACTCGCTGGAACTGTTCCACCGAAGAGCTACGTGGGACTTGACACGACTTCCTCGCAATCAAGCGCACAAAGATCGTTCTCAAGCTCATCCAGCTCATCGGACTTCTCTGCCTCTTCTGACTGCCCACTGGTGCCGGAAAAGGAGAAGTTCAAGGTTCCACTTCATGTTGCAGCAACCCTAGCTCACCGCGGCTTCGATGTGGATGATTCTGGAAAAGTCACATGGCGCGACAACAGCCCGTTGCATCCAAAGAACTGGTCAACTTTGCGCAAGCTGTACGATGTAAGTGCAGAGGACTCAACGACTAGTATGACTTCTTTGGCTTTCTACTGATTGCATACCTTTCGCACAGGCTGCAGTAATTGTCTTTCTGGAAGCGTTTACAACACTAGTCAGCAACACTGGCTCCTCAACAGCAGTCGCAGGAGCTACAGATTTAGGCGTGAGCAGAGAAATCGCACTGATCTGCTTCACAACCACCTACCTGCTGGCCCAGGCCTTGGGTGGGCTCTTATTGCCTCCAATTGCAGAAACCTTCGGTGGCCGAACTTTGTACATTACTGGCACTGTGGCTTTTACCATGGGATGTGTCTCGATGGCTGCCAGTCCGACCCTGCCAGCGGTAATTGCAGGTCGCATTATTTGTGGTTTCACGTCTGCTTTATCGAGTACTGTTGCCGTTAGCAGTTTCGAAAATATGTTTGACTTCCGCTCGAGGATTTGGGTGTTCAATATATGGATTGCATCTGCTGTTGCCGCCCTTGGCATCGGACCTGCTGTCGCGACGTACACAAGCACATCGTCTCTCGGATGGTAAGTTGCGTGATCCACTGCATTCAGAAATTGCAATTGACTCGATCGCAGGCCATGGGTTTTCAGCTTGTCTGCTGCGGTGTCTGGCTTCTCAGCAATCCTTTGCTTGTTGATGAAGGAGTCTCGACCATCCTCTATCCTTCGACGAGAGATCAGAGCAATTGCACGCGCATCCGGATTCGACGGTCTATACTTCAAATCCATCGACAACGTTCCGAGCTTTGGTGCTTTCTGCGAAACATCCCTAGTCTTGCCTGTGCGACTTTTCTGCACCGAACCGATAGTGTTCCTAACCAGCACAATGGCTGCCACAGTCTGCGCAATCATCTACGCCTTCCCGGAGGCTTTCCCCGTGGTCTTCGCAGACGCTTTAGGCTTCACTCCTAGACAATGCTCACTGGTCAACTTATCAATCTCAGTCGGCGTACTATTCACTTTCCTCCCGAGACTCTACGACTTCCGCGTATCGAACGCCTGCCGACGCAACGAAATCGCCGCACAACCAGAAGACAAACTCTTCGGATTCCTAGTCGCAGCACCAGTCCTAGCCATAGCATTCTGGGTCTTCAGTCTCACCATCCCACCCCTCATGACCAACCTCACGCCCTGGATACCAATCGCTTCGCTCGCATTAGTCGGCTTCAGCGTCGTCGAATTCGGCACCGTGCTCGCCGGCTACCTCACAGACACGTACACCTCACACGCCGCTTCCGCAAACGCTTCTCTGTCGTTCCTGCGGGCGGTGCTTTCGGGCGTGTTACCGCTGTTTGGACATCGCATGTTCGTGGGTTTAGGGCCGAATCATGCGATGTTTGTGCTGGCGGGGCTGGCGACGGTGTACTGTGGGGTTGCGGTGTTGTTTGCGAGGTATGGGAAGCGAAATTCGGCTGAGGAGTAAGTTTGCGCAGCAGACTGCTGCTTTGGAGGGCAAGGCAATTGGTGATGGGGAGGTGGTTGGTGGGAAGGAGTTGCGGTGAAACCCGGTTTGGGTCACAAATCCGAATCAATGGCTAAATCAATGGATACTATTTGCGATTTCCACGACCCTGTTTCTAGTAAGGCGAAATACCCACAAGACCCATAAGGATTTATGGCTGCCATATAGGGAGCAGCTAATGGATGGAGCTACGTGAATAGAGCTGTGAGGGATTTTCCGTCCAGCTCCCTGAACCTCGCATGTTGGATTTTGGGGAACATATCTTGGTATTTGCACAGGGTGTTTCGTTCTGCGGATGAACGGGCATATATGATCAACCTGAAGATCAAATTATCGTTTGACGTGATGTTCGACCCCTTGGCCTCAGGTTCGAGATTTCAACGTCTTCGTTACCGCGTGTGAAGAAGAAGCCGTGCTCTCCGGGCAATTTGAAGCCGAGGCTCATGTCTCAATTCTCCCATGATGGAGATTCTCGATAACAAACAATACAGGTAAATTTCGCTTCTGTGGTGCTAGGTATCTCGCCAGTAACAGCAAGCCGTTACACAAATTGCCTCTCTCCGCCTGCTTCGAGTGATCGCAAGCGTGGTACTCATGTCACGAACCGTCGCCAGCTGTCAATTGACTCGCTCTCGCGGATGCGTGAGGAAGAAGGCCGACGATAAGCTCCACAAAAAGACACGCGGAAAATCGATGGTCTCGAACCAAAAGGACGGAGCCAACGCTTCCGGGCTCCACGGTTCCATCTGGCATCTGACGTCTTCAAGCGTGCGGCGGTGCTTGGGAGCTGCTGGGCGATGACGGTGCGGTACATTGAGGGTCGATGGTATCTTAGTAATGTCACTATTGCGGACATATGGATGAAGAACAAGTTGCAAGCAATGATAATCGCGTTTCGAGTTGGTCTCCAGTGGCCGATGAATTAACGTAGCCCCTGCCCCTGCCCCTGGTAGCTGTATGACCTAATTAAGGCAGATGTAGGTTTTGCTGTAAGTTCCCGCGCGTGCAGAGGTAGCTCAGCCCTGGGGATGCGAGAGCATGATTAAGCGAATGTGCCGCGTACATCGAGCTCGAACAGATGGATGGGGACGAGGCTACGAGGCTGTGTTTGGGTAAAGGCAGGAAGGATGCTGCTACTGTTCTGCTCGTACAGTGCACCTGTCACGGTGTAGCATCATCACGCCAGACGGGCCGACGTATCCAGTCCATTAATCCCTCTTTCTCTGTGTCTGTCGATGTTTCTTGCTTGTTGCTTCTTGTTTCCCACCATACCTCCCCGCACCTTTGCTTTGCTACTAGTCGGCGTGGACGTTTCGGCGTGTACCGTCCCATCAACCTTGAAACTCCCCCATACATTGCATTGCCTACGACTTATTACATACTTTTATAACGCATTCGCATCCTGAGCTTCTTCCTACTGTCACTCCCACCCTTGGCACCCCAATCGCCCCTCCACCCATACACTGCACTGCATAGCCAGACGAGCCGGCTTCGTCTGCGTGTGCCAAACACCGCTGCTGCCGTCGCTGCCGTACCTGAGAGATATAGTGGACGGCTTGCCACTTGGCATCGCCGACTTGCTTGCTGCTCCCTGCACCCCGCCGATCACCACGATTGGCGGCCTGCCTGCCTTGCCTCAATTGCTAGCAAGCGACCACAAAACAAGGCAGCCCCAGGCTCGCTGACGTGAACACTAGACCGACCATGCCGCGCCCACATTTGAGCCAGCACCTCAGCCTCAATCGTTTCAAATCCTCCTCCAACACCGCTTCCGCCAACAGCACAGCTCCCTCCACCCCACTCGCCCAGAGCAGATCACACTCGCCCGCCAGGAATGGAAACATGAAGACTCCCAACACCAGCGCGGCCGACGGGCCAACAAGCAATTCATCATACATGGGAGACCACAAAGGCATGGGCCTGGTGCTCAAGGTCGAGGTGCTGCGAGGCAGGAACCTCGCGGCAAAGGATAAAAGCGGCACTTCCGACCCATTCCTCGTCCTCACACTGGGCGATGCGAAAGAAGCTACGAGCGTCATCAGCAAGACCTTAAACCCCGAATGGAACCAGACCTTTGAGCTTCCGGTCCTTACCGCCGACAGTGCCCTGCTGGAGGCTGTTTGCTGGGACAAAGACCGTTTCAGGAATGATTACATGGGCGAATTCGATGTTGTCCTTGAGGATCTCTTCGCTTCTGGCTCTACGTCTCCCGAGGCCCAGTGGTTCCCAGTCAAGGCCAAGAGGAGCGGACGCAGAAAGGCAAAGAAGGACAGCAACATTTCCGGCGAGATCTTGATCAAGTTTACCCTTTACGATCCACTCAACACTTCCGCGACTTCCGAACAGACGCTGCAGAGGTTCTACGGTGTTGTGGCTGAAGACGATGATGATGAGGACGACGACGATATCTTGGCCAGGATTCAGACTAGGGATCTCGATGATCTGAGCGAAGAGGATGACGAAGACAAGAACCCTTCAGATGAGACTGACGAGGGTGTCTCAACACCGTCGGGCGACGGCGAGGAGAAGCAGAGGCGGAGGAGACGAGCGAAGATCAAGAAGCTGAAGAGGAAGAGCAAGCTCAAGGCATACGAGTTCAGCAATACAAGCGATGTGGCAGGTGTGCTATTCCTCGAGATCAACCGTATCACCGATCTTCCTCCCGAGAAGAATGTCACACGGACGAGCTTCGATATGGATCCTTTCGTTGTCGCCTCATTGGGCAGGAAGACGTATCGCACGAAGGTCATTAAGCATGAACTCAACCCGGTCTACGATGAAAAGCTTGTCTTCCAAGTCATCAAGCAAGCGGTCAATTATACCCTCAACTTCGCCGTAGTCGATAGGGACAAGTTCAGCGGGAACGATTTCGTCGGAACAGCAAGCTTCCCACTGAGCAAAGTCACATCGCTCCAACCTGATGCAGACCCAGAGACTGGTCTTTACGCTCTCCCAGACCTTGACAGCCTTCCTGCAACTGGCGACAACGAAAGCGAGCGCAAGAAACGTTTCAGAAATCCCTTGTCGCGAACCACTAGCCGTGACGCGCTGGGCAGAAGTAGCCGAAACGGCTCCTCCACAAATCTGCAGAAACCGCACCGCAGCTCAAGTAGCAACAGCTTGAACAACCAAGCACGCCCGAATTTGATGGAGCGTAAAAGCAGTGGCCCGACTTCCAATCCAGCCAACCGCTCACTGCCTGATATTAGTGATAGCCAGGCGCTGGCCGACGACCACGATCCTGGCCTTGCTTCTTTTGAGATCCCGTTGGAGCTGAAGAACAAGTCACGGTGGGAGGCCAAACACAACCCCGTACTCTACATCCGGGCCAAGTACATGTCATACCAAGCTATCCGACAGCAGTTCTGGCGAGCAATGCTTCGTCAGTACGATGCAGATGATAGTGGGACAGTCGACAAAGTTGAGCTGACTACCATGCTTGACACTCTTGGATCGACGCTGCACAACAGCACAATCGATGGCTTCTTCAACCGCTTCAGGGACCAGAATCCGGTGGAGGGTGTTCTAACCATGGACCAAGCCGTCATCTGTCTTGAGGAGCAGCTTCGCAAGTCACAGGATACCACAAAGTCTTTGCACATGCCTCATTGGAAAAAATCAAAAGTACAACAAGTCAAGGCGAACGACAGCTCGCCCGATCAAAGTCCTGGCGGTACTACGCCAGCTCTATCCCATGGCAAGGACTCAAACTTCGATCCGAACACAGTCAACGTACCCGCTCTCAAGATCAGTGACATGGGCGAGGCTGGCGAACGCGGCGCATACGTTCCCGAAGACGACCTCAACACAACCGAGAGCGACATGGAGAACGACCTCGACTACGAAGACGGCAGTAAAGAGGAGCACGTCGTGGAGATCCAGGAATGTCCCATTTGCCACCAGCCACGACTTGCAAGAGGCAGCAAGAACACTGATGCAGACATTATCACTCATATCGCCACGTGTGCAAGCAGTGACTGGAAGGCTGTCAACAATCTTGTGATGGCAGGATTCGTTACAAGTAGTCAGGCACAGAGGAAGTGGTACAGCAAAGTCATTTCGAAGGTAAGTGCAGTCTTGTTCTACTATGCGGAGATGACATGGACAACATTTACTAATCTTGTTCACAGGTGTCCTACGGTGGCTACAAGCTCGGTGCCAACAGTGCCAATATTCTCGTCCAGGACAGAATTACAGGCATGATCAACGAGGAACGCATGAGCGTCTATGTACGATTGGGCATTCGTCTGCTGTACAAGGGTCTCAAGAGTAGGCGCATGGAGAAAGACAAGAGTGAGTCTTACATGTACCCGCGGCGACATTTGCTGCCATGCTATCAGCCTCATACTGACGATCATGATAGTTCGCAAGCTGCTCAAATCCATGTCCTTCAAACAAGGCCGCAAATACGACGACCCAGCGTCTGCCGCACAAATTCAAGGCTTCATCAACTTCCATCAACTGAACATGGACGAGGTCCTTGTTCCCACAAAGGACTTCAAGAGCTTCAACGAATTCTTCTACCGCGAGCTAAAACCCGGTGCGCGCCCCTGCTCAGCTCCCGACAACCCACACATCGTCGTAAGTCCAGCAGACTGCCGTTCCGTCGTGTTCAACCGCATGGACGATGCACAGCGCATCTGGGTTAAGGGCCGGGAGTTCAGCGTCGAGCGTCTCCTCGGTGAGGCCTACCCACAAGACGCCAAACGCTACCACGGAGGCGCGCTCGGCATCATGCGTCTCGCGCCACAGGACTACCACCGCTTCCACATCCCCGTCGACGGCATCATGGGCGAGCCCAAACTCATTGAGGGCGAGTACTACACCGTCAACCCAATGGCCATCCGCTCCGCGCTCGACGTCTACGGCGAAAACGTCCGCTACGTCGTCCCCATCGACTCCACCACCCACGGCCGCGTCATGGTCATTTGTGTCGGTGCCATGATGGTCGGCAGCACGGTTATCACCCGCAAGGCCGGCGAACGCGTCCAGCGCGCCGAAGAGCTCGGATACTTCAAGTTCGGTGGCTCGACGCTGCTGCTGCTGTTCGAGCCTGGCGTCGTGCAGTTCGACGATGACATGGTCAACAACTCCAACACCGCCCTCGAGACGCTGATCCGCGTCGGCATGAGCATCGGCCACACACCGGGCACCGAGCCGCACACACCCGACCAGCAGAAAGACAATCCCACGAATGCTGAGATCCAAGAGGCCAAGCGCCGTATTGAGGGCAGTCTGGCGCCCAGTCGAACCGCCAAGGGTGTCGACATGGCCGCTATCGTGTCGTAGGGAGACAATCCCTTGACCGGGCTCACTGTCCCGTCAAGGCGCGACTTTCGTTTCCATGTAGATAGGAAAAATGTAACTTGAGAGGAAAGCGTTTATTGAGCGAAGCGAAAGCATGGGGGGAGAACAATGGATCTGAAAGTTTAGCGGCATATTTGTTCAACAAACACACGACCGACACGTTATAGGGAGGGAGCATTTTGTATTTGTTTTATTTATGGTCATGGAGCAATTCATCACACCTGAGATTATCTCGCCATGTCTTTTCTTGTTATTTTCCTGTTGAGGTGGGCTTCGATTGGCTGGTTATGTGGTGCGGTTTTTGCAACGAACAAGTTTTATGTACATGAGCTGATGGTTGCGCAGGTACTGCTATCTCAGCATTTTAGTCGCCGAGGTACTCACCTTCTTCCCACTACAGTGATTGCTATTACTGTCATTGCGACATAGTCTTACGCAACCCTATGACGCCCTTTTCTGCCATGTCACTCCTACCATGGAGTGAATATCGCTGCAGTCGTACCACGCACATATAAGCACCTCTCGTGCGCCAGATAACTTGCCATCTTTGCTCACCATCTCTCATATCATCCCTCAATCCACAGCATCAATGTCCGAACCTACCGAACGCAGGCCCTCGCCTATTCCGGTGCCATGGCCGTTTCGTCCACCGTATGACTTGGAGCCTTCGCATCCTCTGTACAATCACGCTCAACGCGATCGTGAACAGCAGGCTATTGAGCAGCAGGCCGACGTGCAGAGCCGATGGGATGTCGAGTGGGATGAGTTCGATCGCTATTACCAGCAGAGTCGATCGAGACATAGGCGCGCCGAGCAGACTCATAACCATACTTCGGCTCCGCCTATCCCTCCACAGCAACATCAACGCCAACACGACCAAGAACATTACGATTCTCCGGCAACTTCGCGCGGGGGCTCTCACGGAGATCGTGAACGATGGAGATATCTTGGTCATGATTGTGTACGAGACGGTCCAGACAGTGAATGGGTCGAGGCTCGGAAGCCTACGGTGCATCCAGAGACCGATATTTATGGATTTCCGCCGGGTGATCCGTTTTACAGACCACATTTGCGGTATACGCCTCGGGAAGATGATCATGAAGATGCGCCACGGGGACAAGCTGCGATGCAGCCAATGGATAATCAACCACCTCCTCGTGTGATGGGTCGAACAGGGATGCCACCGCCGCAATTTGGAAACATGTATAGCGGCGGCCATAGCCAACCAGTTGGCAACACCAGCAACTTTCGCTCAGGACCGCGACCACCATCTCCGCCGCCAATGCAATACAGACCAACGGACATGCGCGGAGACCAGGGTCAAGCCGGCCATGGATATCCCGGGCCAAGTCGATCAGTCCAGCAAGGCCGATATCAGGAGCCCAGATACCCTACACAACCCAAAGAAGCATCAACAGGTCATGGCCGCCCATTACGTGGAGGCGAAGGCTATATTACCCTCACTCTGGGGGACGAGGATTTAGACATTTGGGATTGGACAGAGCACTTGGCGACAGCCGGAGTGCTACACGTGTTGGTTTTGTTTGGTTTGGATTCGATGTTCTTATGAGCGCCAAATAGTATGATGGCTTTCTAACCAAGGAGTTGTGTGTTGGCTACAAAATGATACCACTGTTTATTTCCTCTATCATCAATCAGCTCGATCAAAAAAGAAACGGCGAAAACATACAACAGGCGGGATTCCCAGATGGTCACCCACTCTAGTACTAGTCGCCCGGTTCAGTGCTTATGTATGGCAGAGCGGACGGAGTACACAGTTGTCACCCGCCTAACATCTGGGAACAGCGCGGGCCCATCCGTGCAGTTTACGGCGGGCCATCCTTACAAGATGGACAAACCTCGAATTTGATTCTAAGAATAGAGGTAGGCGCATTAGCTCGAAGGCACTTTAGATAGGAATTCTTAATTTTTTATATTTTTAATATATCTATTATACTTTTTATATATCTATTAGGCAGGCGGGGAATGGTTTGCGCTGCGCTGCGCTTGTGCGAACCATTCCCCGCCTGCCTAACTACGGCACAATACGCCACCTCATGCTGCGCAGGATTTGCCAATGCAGCCAACGCCAACGTCACCTCACTTACAGAGGGCATGTTCCTGGAATTGACAATGATCGGTTGCAGCGCTGACCCTTCGTCGACAGGACGGGGACAGCGTACGTATGTGGTGTAGCCGTGGCGTCCTGCCCTCTTGCAGGAGCCATTTACTGGAGATGCATTCCAGGAATTGGATCTCAACGATTCCAGACCAGTCCGTTGGCTGCATGACAAAGACACGCCGCAGCTCTGTCGCCATGAATCCAGGAATCCGAACCTCCTTGTAGTTCGAGGATGCGGAGTTGAAACGGCCGCGCCGATCGAGCCGTGTGTGACACATATCATCACATTGTCACATATGACCAGCTTGGTTATCTCAGTGCGGCGCGAGAGTACATTCGAACATGTCAGCCACTGCCACGCCCTTCAAGCGTCACTCCCGCGCACAGGGTATTGCACTGATCGACACGTTGCGCTCGAAACCATTGACGACTCAGGAGCTCAGCCCACCTCCACCCACGCTTTCTAAAGAAGGTGCATGCTGTCGATCTCGCGTGCTGAACGTGCGACAGACGCCGTCTTGGGTACCATCTGAACGCGGCTCGACTGTCTCGCCTGGAGTCAGCAAGCCCGACAGTGGCTCCCAACAAGCTGAACGTCCAGCGGCCCCGCCTCGACAGGTGCAAACAGCTGTTGTGCCAAACTCGACCTGGGTAGATTGTATCAAATTAGGGACCCTTGTTCAAGGTGGTCGGGAGCTGTTGATATGCCGCTCCTGCAACAACCAGCGCCTTTTCATGCTCAAGGACATTAGTTGCGAAGTGAAGAACCGCACAGAAAACATCGCGACGCTGCAACATCGCCATATCGCATTGGCAAGCTTCTGGGTTGACACGGAATCTACGTCTTATATCGCATTTTCATACACTCGCTACACGCTGGAAGAGCTGTTGCATACCCATGTCACAATGGAGGAGAGCTATATTCGAGCCGTAGCCCTACCTGTGAGTGGTCGGACGAAGCGAAACCCAGCAGGTCATCTGACGTCGTCCAGATCTTTCAAGCCATCAAGTACCTCCACGAGCAGGCACTTTTCCATGGAGGTGTGAACGCTCAGTCGATTCGCGTCTGCGGACGCACTGGGGCTGTAGTGCTTGGTGAGTACAAGGTTCGCAGTAGGTGAGCGTCTTTTGACACAAATAACAGGTGACTGCGACGGGTGTGAGAAGATCGCGAATCCGACCAGTGCAGATCTCGAGGGGCTCGGCATCGCTATGCTGAATTGTATGGAGGGTAATCTAACCGATCTGACTGTGGCGCGTGTAAGAGAGTGTCGTGCGTCTAACAAAGTGTTTGGCCTCAATGACCCGGAGAGGTGGAGCGAGCACAAATAGCTGGTAGACTTTGTCATGATATTTTCAGCGCCCAAAGGAGGCACGTTTCCAAATTCAAGAAACTGGTAGGCTATCCGCAGCAGTCTTGAACTCAGCTTGCTGACTTTTGAAGCACGCATACGTTGCGCACTGGAGCTGGGATACAGAAGCTCTCGTGCCGTTAGCCGAGCTCGCTAGCCTGGAATGCTTCGCCTTGTGGCATGCCGCTCGATAGTGCCATCGCAATGATCGTCTAGCGTGTTGTTGGCATGTTAGCTCCTGGCGGTAATGCATGTGGTTAGTAGTAATTGCAAGGATTAAGCGCCCAACTGAGGTCTCTGCTGTTCCGCATGGTGAAACGAGCGCATTTAATGCTCCGAACAGATCTTTTCCAACTTTTATGATGCTTTGTACTTCACCTACAAGGCATCAGGTGATAGTGACGAGATGGCTTTCCACAATCAGCACCCCTTCCCATACATGCTACTGCCCCAGTCTCAACATGTCAATGTAGTCCAGCCTCTGTTCGGCCTAGGGTCCTTCTTGGCGGATGGCCCGACGAGATTGTCATCTTTCAATGATCTGCCCTTGCCTAGTGACCAGGGAGCATTCGTGGGACACGACTTCGCTCCAGCTTCGACACAAAACCATGACCAACCTCAGAGCGCTGGGTCTTTCAGAGCGTTCTTGTCGCAGCTCGTGCAACTAGAACACCGGCTCGAAGGGCGCTTCCAGGAAATTCGTCTTCGTGCGGAAAGCACCGATCGGTAAGGCCGTCCTTGTCTCGAAATCTTAATCGATTGCTTACCTGTTCCAGCGCGATCGTAAAGCTTGACAACTTCCATACTCGCCTTGAAGACCTCGAAGATTGTTCAGAACGTTTCGAGACATCCTTGAAGGCAATTTCCAAGTCTGTCCAGAATTTGGAGAAGAACCTGGATGAGCTCGACCTAAGAGCAGAAAAGAGTGCCGACGATGCTTACGTAGCGATCAAGATCCTCATAGACGTAGCGACCAAGCAACTCCACGTGGACATGGTGGATTTGAAAGAGTTGCAGCAGTATCAACAGCGCAGCGAAGGAAAAAGCTGAACAAAGACTGGCTGAAGGAATGTCAGATTGTAGGCTATCTATGTTTGTCAAGATAGGGTTGAAGCAACTCTCTGTATTCGTTCTACTACTTTACTGCTCAAGATGCTGCCTCATTGTAAGCTTTGTGATTTCCTGAATTCGGCCAGGATGTTTTCTACCATAGCTACGATCTACCTAAAGAAGCGTGGAATCTCCTTTTAGTTCACACATTCTCTGTTCATCCCGCGTGAGTCTAATATCGAAGTAGCATTCCTATTCTAACGCCCTCCTCGCCACATGCTACAGTCTGGTGCCTCTACATAATCCCCCTCCTGTCGATGCTACGACAAGTGCAATCCTGACGTGTTCTATTGGACTACAGCCAGGGTCGCACACCACTTTGTACTCCTTGATCTGTCTTGCATCCAACTTGTCACGCAGGTATTGACGCATCGCGATCAATCTGCCGAGCTGCTGCCTTTCGCGCTGTTCCTGACTCAGCAGTGCCCTGCCCATTTGGCCACTGTCGAGAAGGCTGTTGTGGTGCTCGAGTCTGTTGACAGTGGTGATACGTCGAAGGGTCGTGTGCCCAAGAGATTTGCCCACAGACGCGCCGTCGACAATGTCGGAGACGTCCGCATCGCAATCCTCCGGTGTCGCCTCCCACCACGATAGATCGTCCCTGTTCTTCAAGCGATGCTGTAGCTCGGTGAAGGAGCTTGTCGCTGCAGTATATATGGTTTCCAGCAGGACTGGGCAATAGTAATGGCACGACCAGGTGAAGGCAGGTCAGGTGTCGATATCGTTTGCTGCCATCGACGTAGGCACGACGCAGATCACCCGCGTGGTGAGAGCTTCGCAAGCAGAGCGCGTGTATCTCCTTTTGACGTGACGCAGTGCGACTGTCGCTCTGAGGCAGTGAGCAGTGTTGTCAACGAGTTCGCGACCTGGGCTGAGCCGGAAAGAGTGGTCAATGCATATGTCTCTGCTCCTTCCTTTGCTACATAGATCCACAAAGGCTAGCTTCTCTCTTTCGCAGAAACGACACTGGTCATAGACAACGCGGCACATGGTTGATGATGAGAGTGCCTTAAACTGAGGAGCTCGGATCGCTACAGCTTACTGTCGTATAAGGAAGAAGTAATATAGGCGTTGAGATGGGAACGTGCAATTCCAGGAACCCGATCCCATGGTGAGGTTCTGAGTCTATGCTGCGCCAGGACAAGGGCGTGGCTGAGGAAGAAGTCCAGACTTCGTATTTCCTGGTCTTATACTGGAGACTAGTTGACACTTCATCTTTCATGATCAGGATACAAGGTGATAATAGATTGCAGGTGGGTGCTTGCAAATCGCTTGGAAGACCAACGCCCACACCTGTGCCCACTGTCCTGATGAAGACCATTCAAAGCGTCCATTTCCCTCTAGAGGTCGTGACGACGATCTCGCGCGAGCCGAATAGTGCCGAGCTACATTAGCTCGATGCCTTTGAGCGCCACGTGCAAAGATGTGACGACTGCGTTGCTGCCAGTAATTCTCACAAGTTCTCCAAAGTTCTCTGCTCACACGGAAAATATCTCGCTAAAAACATGCTAGCTTGGGTGATAGGAGCATCGGATAGCCATACGTACAGTACAGTATCCTGTCGCACCTGATACATCAGGGTGGAGACACCACGTATGATGACATATACACGTCGACTGTATATGAACGATAGGTATGAGCGCAGTCTGCGTCTTAGCAAGAATCCTCGTAACAGCGCTTTTAGCAGGAAGTCGCGGGCAGAGGCAGTTAGGCGCAGATTTACCCTGGTGTATCGCACGCGCATGGCTAGTTGAGTGCAGATTCGGGAATTGTATGTAACGAGAAAATGCCAACTATCGCTCTAGGCCGCGGCAATACTTTCGTTGGTGCGTGACGTTCTATGCGGAGCATGACAAGGCTGTCAGAATGATTCACAGCACCCTCTCGCACAAAGCTCGTAATGAATTGATCCCGAAATTGCATAAGGCCAGCAGACTGATAGGTTGCGAGCCAGAACCGAGTGTGGGAGCTCTGGAACCTGGAAAGTGTGTTGAACATGTCAGATCCAGGATCTCGTTCCAGGACGTGACTTCCAGACCTGTCTGCAGACCACTCAGAACACACAAACAATCTACGATACTCTGGTCAGGACTCTGGCTGGTGCTCTTGATCTTCCACCTTTACACATAAGAACAATCGATACCGATCGATAGAAGCGTAATCACTCCGTCACACTACAGCCCTGACCGAGCGATACTAACATTTGACAACATGCTTCGCAGAGTCGCTTTTCTTCTCTCCACCCCAACTCTCGCAGTACTGGGCACGCTAGACTTATCGATCGACCGCAGCCTTCCGTGCTAGACATACCCTATCACCACTTTTACTGTAGGAGACAAGCTTCAGTTTCAGTCTGTAGCGTCTCTGTATTTGTGTCTAGGATAGCAACTAATGCGCTTGGCAGACTTGTTGGCGACAGCGAGAGAAGCTGCCGCATCGTAGTCGCATTTAGCGATCCTCGGTTCCTACTAGTGTCCTTGTTTGTTGTTCCCAACGACTGCTCAGGTTACCAAACAGCATCGTTGCGTCTGCCAGAATCGCTCGCAGACAGCTATGCGTCCATCTAATGGTATGTGCTCGAGGTACCGGCTGAGGTCTTTTACAGTCTAACCCACTTCCAGGCAATGCAAAGGAGAGTTCACAACGTCTTGCAATGTTCTCAGTATTGTTAGCGGATTCAACGGCCCTGTGGCTTTCGCTAGTGAGCGAGAAGGTATGAGAATAAGGGTAGAGTGTGGCAGTGACGATAGGCAGCACCAAAAGCGGGAATCAAGTTCTAGGAATTTGCTTCAGACCTTGCACCTCAACAACACCTCGGTCTGAGTGATATATGAACTCGCGTCTTAGTGTTGATCATTTTGAGCACGTAGACCTCCTATCAAACATTCACTCTTGATTCCTCGCAAGCATGAGCAGCGATAGCAACCTGTGTACCAGTGATATCGAAAAGCTTCTAGATGCTCTTGAAAGCAGCGTTAGCAGAGTTGAGAAGTGTCTCGATCGTATAGAGCAGTTAGTTCGCGACCACGCCACAGGCTCTAGCCTAGGCAGACGCACCGAACTGCGGCAATGGACGTCATCAGCTGCCACAAAGTTCGGCATCAGGCTTCTACGTACCTTAGCTAAAGAGGCAGTAACGTCTGTCTACTCGTACTAGGAATCCACCTGTGCCAGAATACTTCTTCTTATATTCGCCCTATATTTGTTATCTACGTAACACCTCGTTGTATATCTATCTCTTACTTTTCTCCTATTACTTACCTATAAACTAGACTATATACTAGAATGTCGATTATGTAGATAGCTATTCTATTATCTAAATCGTTACTATTATCATTTAGCACTTTTCCTTTCGAACTTACGTAGAAGTAATATATAGTTTAAATAGGGTCGAAAGTAGGTTCGCTAGATACGCTACTAGAGGAGGAGCGTTTTATGTCTAATAATATACTACTAGGGACTATTAGTAGAGGTTGTAGTACGTAGATATACGTAAATCTGGTCTTTCTATAGGATTAGCCTTTAGGCCTACTAACTAGGGCTAGACGCGAAAATGCTCTAATATCGTAGCTTAGGTAGCTTATAATTCGCTCAGGCTAACTGACGCTACGGAGGGGGATCGCCGTCCGCCCGTCTGTAAGAAAGCCGCGTCTCAGCAGTTTTGAGATCGGTTTGAGCCGCAATCAGAAGCAGCCTCGCAGAAAAGTTGATAGAAAGCGATACTCGTGCCGGTTAGGGCTCCGAGGCTCCACGCAACCACCACTCGCAAGCGAGTGCTGTGCAGCTCAACGTATATTGCAGCTCAATGAACATCTTCTATCTATTATCAATTAGTCTATCTATCTGCGCCAATGACTGCTGAATACCGCCAAATCGAGGCTCGCATTGAGCGTGCGGTCGCGTACCAATCTGATCTCGGTTCTGAACCGCTCCCAATGACCGTTTTGGCCACCACTTTCGACGTACCGTACCAGCGATTGCGCAGGCGCCTTCAAGGCTCTGAGAGTCGTTCAACACGCAGTCCTACCAATATGAGGCTTAGCAGTGACGAGGAAGAAGTGCTGCTCACGTATATACGCCGGTGCGAGCGACTCGGAGTCCATGCACGCGTACGCGCAGTCACTATCAGCGCAAACTCGATTTTACGTCGTTCT